>Ga0111539_10000042_pt1 | contig 129513 bp, 122 predicted proteins | sample RhiMethybrSRZTD1_FD_79667 | JGI IMG/M metagenome (GOLD analysis project Ga0111539, IMG submission 79667) | Populus rhizosphere microbial communities from Tennessee, USA - Rhizosphere MetaG P. TD hybrid SRZTD1 (version 2) (version 2) | ecosystem: Host-associated > Plants > Roots > Rhizosphere...
AGATCGAGAAGGCGGGCGACGCCGACGCGGCGGCGGGCGCCAGTTTCCTGCGCGGCCTGATCGCGGACGAGGCCGGCAACAATGCCGGCCTGCGCGACGCGCTGGGGCGGCTATCGGGCGTCTCGGAGCCACTGCGCGTGGCCGACCGGCTGGAATTGCAGGCGCGGTTGGCACTGCGGCAGGACGATCCTGCCACTGCGCGCTCAGTGGCCATGCAGGCGGCCGGAATGCGCCAGGAGGCGTTCGACTATCGCGGCATGGCGCGCGCGCTGGCGGTTGCCGGGCTGGCGGCGGAGCAAGCGGGCGAGCGCGAGCTGGCCGCCGACCTCTATCTGCGCGCCGGGCGCAGCGCGGCCGCCCAATCCGATGCCGGCACGGCACGGCCTTGGCTCGAGCGCGCCTTGAGCCTCACGCAGGATTCCTCCACCGAAAAAGCTGCCAGAGCTGCTCTCGCCGGACTGCAATAGCCCACCAGCAGGAGCCGTTGGACCATGGTCCAATTGCACCTATCGGCCAGCCGGCCTACGAAGCGAAATGCCATTTGGCGCAGGGTCGGGACGATCCCCACATGTCTGCCCGTCAGCGCGCTCGCGCAGACCTTGTCTCATGATGGAGCAGCCCATGCCGAAGTTTGAGCGGCTCTGCATCCTGCTTGCAGCTTTCGTCCTCTCTGCGCCGATCGCCGCGCACGCGGAGTCTCAGCATATCCGGGGGGATCAGTTCATTACCGCCATGCAGGACAATACGTTGTCTGGCACCAACGCAAGCGGTTCCGCGTTCAACATCTACTTCCTTCCTGGTGGGGAGGTTACTTACAGCGACAAAGCCGGCGTGACCGACAAAGGGACCTGGCACCTCGACAAAGAGGGCGACGTCTGCGTCGCCTGGCAAAGCCCAGCCGAAGCGCCCGAAGGCTGCTTCCGGGTCTCGACCGACGGGGAAAAGGTCATGTGGCACGGCAAGGAGAGCAATGGTCGTGGTCTTCTGCGTGGTGGCGTGACGGAGACGTTCCTGACACGCAATCAGTAAGGAACAACAAAAGGGGGCAAGAATGGGCGGTTGGCTTGGCGGGCCGAGTGTGATCTCGCGCCGCGATCTGATGTGGCTTGCTGCTGGCGCCGCAATGCTTGCCTGTGCGCCGCCATCGCGTGCTGACGATCTGGTCAAATCCGGGACGGTGAAAATCGAACAGGTGCAGATCGCCTTCATCGGCAGCGGCAACCTGGGCGGCGGCACGCTGTTCGTCGGCGGCAATCAATACGACTTCACGGTCGGCGGTCTTGGCGTCGGCGGCATCGGCATCTCGCAGATGACGGCCACCGGGACCGTCTACAATCTGCATGACGTCAGGGATTTCGCCGGCGCCTATGTTCAGGGCCGTTATGGCTTGGCCTTCGGCACGCTCAGCACGGGGGAACTCGTGCTGGAGAACACCAAGGGCGTCGTGCTGAGGCTGAAGGCCGAACGTACCGGCCTCGCGCTCTCTCTCGGCGGCGACGCGGTCTATATCGGATTCGATTGAACTCTGCTGGAGGCTGACGTGAGAAAGCTGAAGCTCGCCGCGTTGCTGGTGGGATGGCTGTGCGGCGCGGCGTTCGCAGGCACGGCAGCGCGCGCCGAAGATGAGCAATCAATCAAGGCCTTCGCCGCGTGGCAGGGGCGGGGCCAGATATTCGAGACCGGACCCGACCGGGTGACGTTCGTCGGCTCGTTCACCGGAATGATCTTTGTCGAGACCGACAAAGGGCCGCTCGACGCCGGATTCATGGTCTGCCCCGCCATTCTCGACGTGAACATCAAGGACGGCATGCAGGAAGGAAAGGGCCGCTGCACGATCTCCGCCAAGGACGGGTCGCGCGCCTATGCCGAGTTGTCCTGCAAGGGCGTTCATCTGGTCGGCTGCGACGGTGACTTTACTTTCACCGGCGGCACGGACCGGTTCGAAGGCCTGACCGGTGGGGGTCCGATCACGATCCGCAGCGGCGGCCTGCGCGACGCCGCGCTTGGCGCTGGAAACACGGTCCAGGAATCGGCGGGCGGAATCATCATCTGGCCGAAACTGACCTACAAGCTGGTGAAGACAGCCGCTCAATAGAAGCCGTGGCGATGATCCAGATAGTCACTGCGATTGCAGCGCTTCGATCGCCGCCCTTTGCTCCTTGTGGCGGACCGCGTGCGCCTTGTGATCTGATGCGATGAAGGTGTAGAGCGCCGGCAACACGAACAAAGTGAACAATGTGCCGATCGAAAGGCCGCACACGATGACGACGCCGATCGCGAACCGGCTGGCGGCGCCGGCGCCGGTGGCGTTGAGCAGCGGCACCAGGCCAGCCACCATCGCCGCCGTCGTCATCAGGATCGGCCGCAGCCGCAGCGAAGCGGCCTCCAGCACTGCGTGGCGGCGATCGAGACCATGCTTCTCCTGCTGTTCCTTCGCGACTTCGCAGATCAGGATGCCGTGCTTGGTGATAAGGCCGACAAGGGTGATCAGTCCGACCTGGCTGTAGATGTTGAGGGTGGCCAGCCCGCCGGCCAGCGGCAGCAGCGCGCCGCTGATGGCAAGGGGCACCGAGACCATGATGACGAGCGGATCGCGGACGCTCTCGAACTGGGCCGCAAGCACCAGGAAGATCACGACGATCGCCAGCGCGAAGGTCAGCATCAGGCTGGAGCCCTCTTTCACGAACTGCCTGGATTCGCCCTTGTAATCGATGCCGAAGCCCTGCGGCATCATTTCGGCGGCGTTCTTCTCGAGAAAGCCGACCGCTTGACCCATCGTGACGCCGGGTGCCAGAGAGGCGCTCAACGTCGCGGCGTTGAGCTGGTTCATCTGAGTGAGAGTAATCGGTCGCACTTCCACCTTCGCATCGACCAGGTTGGAGAGTGGCACCGGAAAGCCATCGGCGGCGCTGACGTAGTAGTTGGTCAGGCTCTCCGGCGTCAGGCGCTCTATGCGCGGGACCTGAGGAATGACGCGGTATGAGCGACCCTGCACGCTCATGCGATTGACGTAGGCGTTCGACACCATGGTCAGCCATTCGGTGCCGATATCGGCCATGCTGATGCCATAGGCACCGGCCTTGTCGCGGTCGATGGAGAGCACGACGGTCGGATTCTGGAATCTGAGGTCGACATCGGTGTAGCTGAAGAGGCCGCTCTTGCTCGCTTTCTCCTCCAGGCGGTCCATGACCTGCGTGAGGACCCGGTAGTCCTGAGTCGTGCTCATGACGAACTGCATGGGAAGGCCGCCACCCGATCCTGGCAGCGGCGGCAGCGAGAAGGCGGCGCTCTTGAGGCCGACGACCTTTGCAAGTTCCCGCCGGGCGACGACGAAGGACTCATCGAACGTGTGCTCGCGGTCCTCCCACGGCTTCATGACCGCGATGCCGGTGCCCTGGCGCATCGTCGGCGTGCCGGCGAGGGTGAACCAGCTCCCGATGTCCGGGATCTTGGAGAGCGCGTCACTTACGCGGTCATGATAGAATTCCTGGTAATCCGGATTGACGCCGGCAGAAGCGACCGTGTTGACGACGATGGCGCCCTGATCCTCCGGCGGCGCCAGCTCGCTGCGGATCGCTGCGAACAGTGGATACAGGCAAGCAAAGATCACGAGCGCAAAGATAAGAACCACGATTCGGAAGTTGAGGACGCGATCGAGCAGCCGGTGATAGCCCCTTTCGAGCCGTTCCAGGCTGTGTTCGATGATGCGCTGGATTCCCTTGGGTTCGCCGACGGACTTCAGGATGAGGGCGCACATGACGGGAGAGAGGGTCAGCGCCACGAATCCCGAAATGAAGACCGCGCCCGCCAGCGTGAGGGCGAATTCGCTGAATAGCGCGCCGGAGATGCCAGGTGTGAAGGCGATCGGCGCATAGACCGCGCCCAGCGTGATGGTCATCGAAATGACTGGCACGGCAATCTCGCGTGTGCCGGAGATCGCCGCGAGGAATGCGGACTTTCCGCCCTTCATGTGGCGATCGACATTCTCCAGCACGACGATCGCATCGTCGACCACCAGGCCGATGGCCAGAACGATGGCGAGCAGGGTCAGGAGGTTGATGGAGAATCCCAGTGAGGCCAGGAAAACACCGACGCCCACGATCGACAGGGGAAGGGCGATGATCGGTATGAGGATCGCGCGGAAGGAGCCGATGAACAAGAAGATCACCACCGTCACGATCACGGCCGCCTCGATGATCGTGTGCTCCACCTCCTCGATCGAGCGCTCGATGAAGATCGAGCTGTCATACGCGGTTTCCATCTTGAGGCCGCTGGGCAGGTTGCGCTCGATCTCCGGGATCAGCCCCTTCAAGCCCGTGGCGACCTCCAATGGATTGGATTGTGGCGTGCCGTCGATGCCGATCACGATCGCAGGCTTGCCGCGCAGCTTCACGACCATGTCGGCGTCTTTGGCGCCCAACGAAACATTGGCAACGTCGCGCAGGCGGACGATGCCCTTTTCGCCGGTCGCGACGATGATGGCGCCATAGTCGTCCGGTACTTCCAGACCCGTCTTGGCTTCGATATCGAAGGTGTTGTACTGGCCGCGCACCTGGCCGGCGGTGGTCTGGTAGTTGTTGTTGGCGATCGCCTGCCGGACCTGACCGGCGGTAATCTGGAAGACCGCGAGCTTGCGCGGGTCGAGCCAGACCCGCATGGCGAACTCGCGGTCGCCATAGTACTTGATCTTGCTGACGCCTGGCACGGTCGAGAATTTCGGCTGGATCACACGCTTGGCGTAGTCCGTGATCTCCGCTGAATTAAGCTGATCGCTGGAGAGCGTGAAGTAGATGAGCTGGGTGACGTCGCCGGTGCTGATGTCGAGCTTGGGATCCTCGATCTCGTCCGGCAGGTCGCTGCGCACGGCCTGGATCTTTGCCAGGATATTCGACTGGGCATCGGCGGACGAGTAGTTCAGCCGCATGTAGACCGTGATCGTCGATTGTCCGGACCGGCTTTCCGACGTCAGGTAATCGATGCCGTCGGCGGCGGCGATCGACTCCTGCAGCGGCTGTGTGACGAAACCTTGCACGAGGTCGGCCGACGCACCGGTGTAGACGGTGGTGACTGTCACCACCGTGAACTGCATCCGCGGGAACTGCCGGATCTGCAACGATGCAAGCGCGGCGAGTCCTGCAATGAGCAGCAGCATATTGATCGCAATCGCGAGGATCGGCTTGGAGATGAAAGGGTCGGTGAAGCGCACAGGCGTTCTTCTTCCGGGCTATTGCACCGGAACGTCCGTCATCTCGGGCAGCGTCTGGCCCTCGACGACGTTTACCAGCGTCCCGTTGTTGAGCTTGAGTTGACCGGCGACGACCACGAGTTGGCCGGCGCTGATGCCGCTCTCGACCACCACAAGGTTGTCGCGGCGTGCGCCGGTGCGAACCGTGACCTGCTGCACCTTCTTGGATTGCGGGTCGACGACATAGGCGCTTTCGCCATAGAGATTGAAGGTGATCGCGCTCTGTGGCACCACGATCTTCTTGGAGTGGCCGGGCAGCAGGACATCGAGGCTGGCATACATCCCGGGCAGCAGTTTCATGTCCGAGTTGGGGATTTCGGCCTGGATCGGGATGATGCCGCTGGTGAACTTGACGGACGGCTCGATCGCGGAGATCCGGCCCTTGAATACGTCGCCCGGATAGGCATCGAACCGCGCGTCAATCTCCTGTCCCAGCTTGACCTTGGCGAAATCCTTCTGCCCGATCAGGAATCTCATGCGCATGACGGAGAGGTCCTGCAGGCTGACGATCTCGTCGCCCGGCTGCAGATACTGGCCGCGATTGACCTTGCGGATGCCGAGCACGCCGGCGAACGGCGCCCTCAGGGTCCTGCGATCGATGGTGGCCTTCAGCGAAATCGATTGCGCGATCAATTCGTCGTAGCGGGATTGCGCGTCATCGAGATCGCTTTGCGAGACCACACGCTCCTTGACCAGTTTGATCTTGCGCTGGAGATCGGCCTTGGCCGCCGGGATTTGCGCTTGAGTCGCATCGAGATCCGCTTGCTCCTTGCTGGTATCCAGCCGGACCAGCGCCTGGCCGACCGTCGCTGATTCGCCGGAATCGAACAGGATGTCCGCGACCGTGCCGGCCTCCGACCCCGAGACGTTGACGCCTTGCAAGGCCTCCGCGATACCGATCGAGCTGACTTTCTCCTGCCAGTCGATTTCCTTCGCTTCGATCGCGGCGACGTCCACGGCAGGCAGTGCCGGCGGCTCATCCTGCGCGCGGGCAATGGGTATCAGGATTGTCAGGCAAAGGAGGGCGCCGAGCGCCAAGCGGCAGGGAACGGGGCGTCGCCGGGAGCGGGTCATGACCATTGAGGGTTTACCCCATCGACTCAGAAATCAGACTGGTTCCGACGCCAAGTTCGATGGCATCGTCGTTGTCGAATGCAATGCCGCCGGAAGTGACCACGCCCTCGGGGCGATTGTCGGCATCCAAGTGCGAATACGGGGCGCCAAAGGTCCATGTGAACTTGATGCCGTCGGCGGCCAGGGCTGGACCGGCGGCCAAGCTGGCGCCGACACACGCCGTGCTCGCGAGAAGCCTTCTCCGCAACGCCCCCTCCTGCATGCGTCCGCACATGCCCGCCGGTCATCGCAGCGGCCACGGCGCGCACCATCCGTCTTCCGGTGCGATTCTGAAAGCGCCGCGATCCGCGCCGCAATTGGGCTTTGGTCCAACGGTCCGGCGGCCCGCCGGGTCAGGGCGTGGCCGCCGTCGCCTCCTTGGCCTTGCTGCGCTCTTGTGCGCGTTCGGTCGCCAGCCGGTACGCCACGTAGTACTTGTAGATATTGGCCACGTATTGGACCGTCTCGCGCCCGACGATGTCGGCGGCGGCGTGCTCCACATTGCCGAACCAGATGTTCGGGTCGAGGCCGGATTCCTGGGCGAGCTTGCGGAACTTGCGCAGGTTTCCCGGTCCGGCGTTGTAGGCGGCGAACGCCATCAAGGTGCGGTTCTTGTCATCCAAGGCGGGATCATTGAGATACTTGTCGACCAGAAGGCGCATGTACTTGACGCCCGCATGAATGTTCTTTTCCGGGTCATGCTCGATTCCCGTGATTCCGACCGACTTGTCTGCGGCGGTGGAGGGGAGGAGTTGCATGATGCCGACGGCGCCGCGCTGGCTGCGCGCGGACTGGTCGAGTTTCGATTCCTGGTAGCCCTGCGCCGCGATCATGAGCGCATCGAAATTATACAGCTGCCCGTATTGGCGGAACAATTTCACCAGGAGCTCGAATTTTTGCAGCTCTTCCTGCGAAGTCGCGCGCAGTACGGGCGATTGGCTGCCGAAATAGCGTTTCTTCAGTATGTTTCCGAAAGTGGTGCCGATCTTGTGGGTATCGGCAAATTTGTCCAGAACGTCGCGCAGGAGCGGGCTGTCCTTGCGCATCGCCCAGGCGATCTCGCCGCCTTCATGGATCGCGAGATCGGAGCGTAGCACCATGCCGGAAAAGACAGACGACCAGATCGCCGCCTTGTGTTCGTCAACGACGTACCAGGGAAGAAGGCCGGCATTGACCATTTCCATGGCATCCTCGTCCTCGAGCTCCTCATCGAGCGGTGAAATGGAGATCGGCTCCTTGCCATCTGCGATCCGGGCTTCGTTGAGCGCTATCAGATGCTCGTGGTAGCTGCTCGAAGGCCGAACGAAAATTTCCTGACCCGCCAAGTCATCGAGCGATGCGACTTGCGACGCGGTTGGGCCGGTAACCAGAATTTCCCGGATATTCTTGGCCAAGGGGTGCGCGAACTGGACCAGCTTTGCGCGCTCGTCCGTGATCGTGATATTGCCGGCTGCGATGTCGCCGGTGCCGTCCAGCAAGCCCGGCAGCAGCCGGTCTCGCGGAACCGGGATGAAGATGATGCTGGTATGCAGGGTTTTTGCCTTGTCCTGCTTGTTCAGCCAGTCTTCGAAGGCGCGCCCCGCGTCGTAGGTCGCGCCGAACTGCTTGCCGCCTATATCGATCGAATAGAAGGTCTTGCTGTAGGGGACGAGAATTCGGATCCGCTTGCGTGCCAGCATGCCGTCGAGATCGCCGATCCAGGTTTCGTTGGTCGGCAGCAGACTGGGCGGTGTGTCGTCGGGCGCCTCCTGAGGAGCGCCAGACAGCACCTGGTCGGCCGCTTCCTGCGCCGGAGCAGGTCCATTCGGAATAGCGATCAGGCCCGTGATCGCGCACACGAACACAAGCGCGCGCCAACCGAACGCCGACCGATACCGTGTCGATGCCCTCATGCCCCCGATGCCCTCGCGTCCCCGTCAGCTCCGTTAACCTGCCATTGAATGAGAATTGCGTCTACCCCTCTGGCACTTGGACTACGGTCCAAGTGTGCTTCTGTCGGGTGCGACTGGTGATCATTGTCGGCAATCGTGATACAAGGGGCGGCACTTCATCAGGGGGTTGAAATGAGGCGCATAGGACGGGCGTATGCCGGCGTTCTGCTCGGCGCAACAATTCTATGCGGGTGCAGCACCTTGACCCGGCAGGAAGCGGCTACGCCGCCGGTTTCCCGTGTCGTTGTCCAGGATTTCGATGTCGGAAAAATTAGGTTCCTGCCCTTTGAAGAGGGCGACGCGATCCGGGAGAACATTACTCAAGCGTATCTTCACGAAACGCCGGACAGCTACGACATCGGACCGGCCGGCGAGCATGTCTACAACTACCTCGCTATTTCCGGCGGCGGGTCGGATGGCGCCTTTGGGGCCGGTTTGCTCAACGGCTGGTCTGAATCCGGCACCCGGCCGCACTTCAAGATCGTGACGGGCGTCAGCACCGGCGCCTTGATCGCGCCCTTTGCGTTTCTCGGCTCCGACTATGACGATGAGTTGAAGGCGTCCTATACCACGATCGAAGCGTCCCACATCTTCCAGCTGCGCGGCGTCCTGCCCTTGCTCTGGTCGGAGTCGGTGGCGTCAACGGCGCCGTTACGGGAATTGATAGGCACCTACGTCACAGAGAAGGTTCTGGATGCGATCGCGGCAGAATATAAGAAGGGACGGCGGCTCTATGTAGCCTCCACGAATCTTGACGCCGAACAGCCGGTGATCTGGGACATGGGAGCGATCGCAGCGAGCGGCAAACCGGACCGGCTGGAGTTGTTCCACAAGATCCTGCTGGCATCGGCGGCCATTCCCTCGATCTTTCCGCCGGTGCTGATCGACGTCACGGCCAACGGCAAGAAGCATCAGGAGCTGCACGTGGATGGCGGCGTGTTCTTCCAGTCGTTTTTCGTCGGCGCTGTCCTCCACTTGCAGGAGACCATCGCCGCCGCCCACCCGGAGTTCACGGGAAAGGTTGAACAGAATCTCTATGTGCTTCGCAATGGATGGGTGACGCCGACCTTCCAGCCGGTCCAACGCGGCCTTACCAGCATAGCGGGGCGAGCGGTCCTTTCGATGTTCAAGGTATCGGGAATCAACGATCTGTGGCGGCTCTATCTCTCCACGCGGGACGACAATGTCAACTTCCACTACATCGCGATACCGGCAGAGTACGTGCCGCAGACGAGCCAGCAATTTGACAAGGCGGAGATGAATCGGGAATACGACTACGGCCGGAAGATGGCGCTGGAGGGAATCAAATGGATTTCGACGCCGCCGGGCTACGCCGCCCCCGACAAAGACATGATGACGAAGTGACAGGTCGCTACGCGGCGCGGCAATCATGATTCTCACCCTCCTGCGTGCAGCGGGAATTGGCCTTTTGTGGCTCATTGCGGCGGGGCTGACGGCCTGGGCCGCCGCCGCGCTCTATATCGATTTGCCGATCAAGGGTGCGGGGCTTCCTGCCGCCATCGTATACCTCGCGACAATCGCCGCCGCGCTCGTCCTGATCTCCGGGCAAGGCCGCAAGGCGGCCGCCTGCATCGTCGGATTCGCGGCTGTGCTGGCGTGGTGGCTCACCATCGCTCCGTCGAATGATCGTGACTGGCAGGGCGACGTCACGCAGACCCCATGGGCCGAGATCGACGGCGACAAGGTGACCATTCACAACGTCCGGAACTTCGACTATCGGACCGAGACGGACTATGCGCCGCATTGGGAGACGCGGAGCTACGATGTCCGGGACATCCGCGGCGCCGACCTGTTCATCACTTTCTGGGGCTCGCCCTGGATCGCCCACCCGATCGTCAGCTTCCAGTTCGGAGATAACGATCATGTCGCCTTCTCGGTCGAGACACGCAAGGAGGTGGGCGAGGAATATTCGGCGCTGCGCGGCTTCTTCCGGCAGTACGAACTCATCTATATCATCGCCGATGAGCGTGACGTCATCCGGCTCAGGACCAATTATCGGGTAGGGGAGGAGGTCTATCTGTACCGCACGACCGCTTCGCCGGAGGCTGCGCGGGAGATCTTCCTCAGCTATGTCCAGAGCGCGAACGAGCTGCACCAGAAGCCGGCTTTCTACAACGCGATCACCAGCAACTGCACCACCAACATCCGCATCCACACCAAGGCGATCGCCGGTTCGACGCCGCCGCCCTGGGACTGGCGGCTGCTGCTGAACGGCAAGGCCGACGAATTCGCCTATCAGAAGGGCCGTCTGGCAGGGAACTTGCCGTTCGACGCCTTGAAGCGCCAGGCGCACATCAATGATGCCGCCCGCGCTGCCGGCCAGTCGGACCAGTTCTCGCGGCTGATCCGCGACGGGCGTGCCGGGTTTGGAGTAAAGTGACGGCGTCAGGCGTGGCGAACGATTGGACCATGGTCCAATAGCTCCGCCTTTTACCCTCGGCTATTGAGACATTCAATGTCCCGTCGCTCCGCTCTCGCTGGCGGTGCACGAGTATGCGTGCGACCCCGGAATCGTCCTGATGCAGAGCCGCGGGTCGCCTGCCACCCCGGCGTAGGGCATGGCCTCTATTAATGACAGCGTGCTGTTCGAGAGGAACCGCAGCGTTCCATTGGTCGGAATGGAGTTGCATATGTCTATCGGGAAAAATACGCGCCTTTATCCGCGCGTCCTATGCGTGGACGACGATCTGGCCAACCAATCCTCCACCGCCGGGAAACGTCTCCGGGCCATCGCCGCCGCTTTACGCGACCGTGGCATCGAAGTGCTCGAAGCCTCGTCGTTCGAGGACGGCGTCGCCAGTTTCGAGTCCGATGCGGCGGTTCATTGCCTGATGATCGACTGGTCGCTCGGTGCCAACGACCAGGCGAGCCATGATGCGGCGACCGAGTTCCTTCGTACCGTGCGGGCGCGCAGCAGCGACGTCCCGATCTTCCTGCTGGCGGACCGCGAGATCGCCGGCACGGTGTCGGTCGAGGTGGCGAGCCTGGCCGACGAGTTCATCTGGACGCTGCAGGACAGCCCGGCTTTCATTGCCAACCGAATCAACGCCTCTGTCGAGCGCTACCTGAATGGGCTTCTACCGCCGTTCTCCCGAGCGCTGATCGAATATGACCGGGACGCCGAATATTCCTGGGCTGCGCCGGGACACCAGGGCGGCGTCGCCTTCACCAAGTCGCCGGTCGGTCGCATGTTCCTCGATGCCTATGGCGAGGCCCTGTTCCGCACCGACATGGGCATCGAGCGCGGTTCGCTCGGCTCGCTGCTGTCGCACACCGGACCGATCGGCCAGAGCGAAACCTATGCGGCGCAGGTCTTCGGCGCCGACCGGTCCTATTCGGTCCTCAGCGGCACCTCCGGCTCCAACCGGACCATCATGACGGCCTGTGTCGGAGATCAGGAGATCGCGCTCTGCGACCGCAACTGCCACAAATCGATCGAGCAGGGGCTGGCGTTGACCGGCGGCATTCCGGTGTTCCTGCAGGCCAAGCGCAATCGCTACGGCGTTATCGGGCCGATCCATCCGGATCAGTTCAAGCCGGCCGCGATCGAGGCGCGGATCGCCGCCAACCCCCTGGCGGCCAAGGCGCGCGGCAAGCGGCCGGTCTACACCGTCATCACCAACTGCACCTATGACGGCATGTGCTACGACGCCAAGTCTGCTCAGGATCTGCTTGGCCAGTCGGTCGACCGCATCCATTTCGACGAAGCCTGGTACGGCTACGCCCGGTTCAACCCGATGTATCGCGACCGCTATGCCATGCGCGGCGAGCCGTCGAGCCATCCGGACGACGGCCCCACGGTATTCGCCACGCATTCGACTCACAAGCTGCTGGCGGCCCTCTCGCAAACCTCCTTCATCCACGTGCGCGACGGCCGCAAGGCGATCGATCATGGCCGCTTCAATGAAGCCTATTGCGCGCAGGCGACGACCTCGCCGCTTTATTCCCTGATTGCCAGCAACGAGGTGGCGGCGGCGATGATGGATGGCGTGTCCGGCCAGGCGCTGACCCAGGACGTCATCCGGGAGGCGATTGCTTGCCGTCAGGCGATGGCGCGGGTTCACCGCGAGCTGGCATCCAAGAAGGAATGGTTCTTCGCCCCGTGGAACGCACCGGAGGTCACGCACGAGGGCAAGAAGGTGGCTTTCGCAGACGCACCGCCGGAGCTGTTGGCCGAAGACCCGGCCTGCTGGGTCCTGCATCCCGGTGAAAGCTGGCATGGGTTCGACGATCTGCCGGATGGCTGGTGCCTGCTGGATCCAATCAAGTTCGGCATCGTCTGCCCGGGCATGAAGGATGACGGCACGCTGGCCGATCACGGCGTGCCCGGAGACCTGGTCACCGCTTATCTGGGGCAGCACGGCATCGTGCCGTCGCGCACGACCGCGCATATGGTGCTGTTCCTGTTCTCGATGGGCGTCACCAAGGGCAAGTGGGGGACGCTGATCAATACCCTGCTCGACTTCAAGCGCGACTATGATTCCAATGCGCCGCTGGCCAAGGCGATGCCCAAGGTGGTAGCGGCTGCGCCGTCGTTCTACGGCAAGCTGGGTGTTCGCGATCTCGGCGACCGGATGTGGGACAAGCTGCGTTCGAGCAAGGCCGGCCATTGGGAAGCGGAGGCCTATGCGCGCCTGCCGGCGCCGGCCATGCCGCCGCGCCAGGCGTTCCAGAAGCTGATGGCGGGCGAGGCGGAACTGACCGCGCTGGAGGACATGGCCAACAAGGTCGTCGGCGTTGGCGTCATCCCATACCCGCCGGGCATCCCGATCGTCATGCCGGGCGAGAATATCGGTCCGGCGAACGGCGCGTGGATCAGTTATCTCAAGGTGCTGCTGGAGTGGGGAGAGGCGTTCCCAGGCTTCGCCAAGGAGGTCGAAGGCGCTGTCGAGAGTGATGGGACGTATCACATCTACTGTCTCAAATAGGGGCGCCGTTCGCTGGCTGGCGCTTGCCGGCCTGGCACTATTGGTCCCGCTCGCACTGGATGTGGAGCAGGCGACGGCACAATCCACCGAAGCCCCGGCGGCCGAGGCGAATCCGGCGCCGCCCCGGCGGGAGGATTTGCGCGCGCTCGCCGACCTTCTCGGCAAGCCGGAAATCCAGGCGTGGCTGCGCAGCCAGGAATCCGCGGCTGCGACGCCGATCGAAACGCCAAAACCCAGCCTGCATGAAGCCGTGTCGAGCGAGATCGATGCCGCACGCGATCGTCTGCGCGAGTTGGCGGAAACTGCCCCACAGATGCCGGAGGAGCTGGCGCAGGCACGCCGCTCGCTGATGAACGAACTGCGGGACCGGCCCGTGCTGGTCGTGCTGATGCCGGTGCTGTTCTTCGCCACTCTCGGTTTCCTGTTGGAGTGGGTCTATTGGAGGACCACCGGCGGAATACGCGCGCGAATCAAGGCCCGCTGGGCCGACACTCCGTCGGCGCGGATCAGGGGGGTCGGCTTTAGGATTCTCTATGGGCTTGCCGAGGTCACGGCCTTCGCGGTCGGCAGTATCGGCGCCTTCCTTCTATTCAATTGGGCGCCGCTGCTGCAACGCTTTGTCGTCGCCTATCTGCTGGTGTTCCTGGGTATTCGCCTCGCCAACGTGGCGGGACGCGTCGTCCTCTCGCGTGGGGATGATCGCTATCGCCTGCTGCCCATGTCGAAGGTCACCGCGGCCTATTGGCTGCGCTGGTGGATTGCTATCGTTGGAGTGTTCCTGTTCGGCAAGTTCAGCGGAGACTTGCTGCCGTCATTGCATATGCGCCAGACGGCGCAGCACTTTGTCGAGCTTTCGTTCGGGTTGGCAGAACTGACATTGTCCTTGATCGCGATCTGGCGGGCGCCTTTGTTCGACGGCACCGGCCGTGTTTGGCGACGGTATCCGACGACGACCCTGGTGATAACGGTCTATTGCTGCGCCCTTTGGCTCGGCTGGTTCATCGGAAGCGGCGTGCTGTTCCATGTCGGCTTGACCCTGCTGGCGTTCGGGTTCGGCATTCGCGGCGTTCGGCTGGCCGTCGACCACGTTTTTCGACCACCTGAGAGCGGCGCTGCAACCGCGGTGGCCGCCGCCAAGTCCAGGCCGGTCGTTGCGGTCGCGCTGGAGCGTGGCCTGTGCGCGGCCCTGCTGATCGTGGGCGCCTACCTGGTGGCCTCGATCACCGGCCTGGACCTGGCTCATCTCGCCGCCGGCGAAACCTGGCCGATGCGTCTTGCGCGCGGCGCGCTCAATGCCGTGATCATCCTCCTGGTCACCGACTGTCTCTGGCAGATGGCGAAGGCCTGGGTGGACCGCAAGCTGACCGAGGCGACGGCGATGCAGCGAGTCTATGGCGAGGAGGCGCGTCGCCGCGCGCGCGTACGTACCCTGCTGCCGGTCATGCGCAACATTTTCTGCGTTGTCCTGATCGTCATGGCGGGACTGATGGCGCTGGCGGCGCTCGGCGTCGATATCGGGCCGTTGATCGCAGGCGCTGGCGTCGTCGGTGTCGCAGTGGGCTTCGGCGCGCAGACCCTGGTCAAGGATATCATCTCCGGCATCTTCTTCCTGTTCGACGATGCGTTCCGCACCGGCGAGTATATCGAGAGCGGCACCATCAGCGGCACTGTGGAGGCGTTCTCGGTGCGCTCGATCAAGCTGCGCCATGCGCTGGGCGCCTTGCATACGATCCCGCTCGGTACCCTCAATACTATCACCAACTACTCGCGGGACTGGGTCATCGACCAGATGATGGTGAACGTGACCTACGACACCGACCTCGACAAGGTGAAGCAGATCGTTGCCGATATCGGTCGGACGCTGATGGAGGATCCCGCCTTCGAGCCCTACATTATCGAGCCGCTGAAGATGCAGGGCGTGGAGAATTTCGGCGAATACGCCATCAAGATCTGCCTCAAGATGATGACCAAGCCCGGCGAGCAGCACGCCATCCGCCGCAAGGCCTATACCATGCTTAAGAAGGCGTTCGACGAGAACGGAATTTCCTTTGCCTTTCCGACGGTCATGGTCGCGGGCAACGAGGCTCCGGCGGCCGCCGCACGCAAAGGACTGGAACTGGTTCAGGGAACGAACCCGGCCTCCTAGGCCGGCGTTCAGCGCCGCGCGACCTGCTGGGCGAGAGCAGTTTCCTGTCGTTCGGTCTGCTGCCGCTTCAAGGCGAAATAGACGCGGGCGACCTTGCGAGCGTAGCTGTCGCCGCGCTCGGGCGTGCGCGAATGATAGTGGGCCACGGCCTGCCAGTTATAGCCGACCTCGTTGATCTGCTTGCGCAGGATCCAGGCCGCGACGTTGATGTTGAAGCATGCGTTATAGAGATGCTTCTTCTTGATGCCGTATTCGGACAGCGGCTCGAGCCAGAGCGAATTGATCTGCATCACGCCCATATCGACCGAGCCGTTGGTGTTCTGGTTCTTTGCGTTCTTGTCGTAGCGGCTTTCGACCCAGGCGATGGCTTGCAGCAGCAATGGCGGAACCTTGTAGGCCCGGCCGGCATCGTTGAAGCAATCCATCATGGTCCGCGGCTCCGCATGCGCTGCGGAGGCGAAGGCGACAAACAGCATCAGGGCGGCAACACGAAGCATGCGAATACCGGAAAGACCCCGTCTTGCTCTAAGGTGCGTTCCCGGTAGGATTCGCGGAAAATAGTTAAAATAGAGTCTATGCCGCAGCCTGCGGCACTACGAAAAATGCCGGTATTTCAGATGTTTTTGGCGCGTTTATGCCCGGACCGCCGGGGCCGGGCAGACGTCCGCATATAGATCGTCGGTCTGCCGTGCCACCGTCGACCAATCGAAGCGGCGTATGATCGATTGCCGGTCGACGCGGTAGTCCTCGTGCGGCTGCAACAGCTTGCGGCTCAGCATTTCGACATCGCCGACTGGGAAATAGCAGTGCTCCGGCAGATCGATATCGAGATTGGGCTGGATGTCGCTGAGCAGCACCGGAACATCCAGGCTGGCAGCTTCGAGCGCGGCGATTGGCAGGCCTTCGTGGGTCGAAGGCAGGACGAACAGCGAGGCATTGCGATAGAGCGCGCCGAGCTCGCGTTGGCTTTGAAACCCGGTGAAACATATCCTGTCGCCCGCTTCCCGGAGCAAGGCGCGCGAGTATTCGTCCTCGTGATCGGCCTTTCCGGCGATCACCAGCTTGAACTCCGGATCGGCGGCCTTATAAGCGTCGATCAGGGAGTGGAAGCTCTTCTCCGGAACCAGCCGGCCGACGGCCAGCACATATCCTCCGGCGGCAAGCCCGAACCGGCGCAGCAGGGATTCATCGTCATTGTCGTTCGCCGGGGCGGGAAACTCCGTCGCGCCGTTGGGGATGAACACGAACTTCGTTCTGCTCCGTGGATAGCGATGCCGCAATTCCTCGGTGACGGATCTGGAGATGACGATTACGCGGTGCGCCGCCTTTACCGTGCACCATTCGCCGAGGCGCAAAGCGGCCTTGGCGATGCGGTTCCATTTGGCATGCTCGAAGTTCTTGCTGTGATAGGTGACGACCAGCTTCATGCCGAGGAAGCGGGCGAGGGGTCCCAGCAGAGCGGGTCCGATATTATGGATATGCAGCAGCCTGGCCCCGAGCACGAAACGTGCATAGAGAACCGCCAGCGTAGTGTTCGAGATCGCCTCGAAATACTTGCTGCGCATGGCCGGCAGCGGCACCACGCGCACGCCGTTGAAATCGAACTCACCGGTGGCGACATAGGGCCGGCGGCCGACGATGGATATGTCGTATTCCGGCCGCAACGCCTTCAATCGGGGAAAGAGCTGCTCGCAATGCGCTTCGACGCCGCCCATGATGCCGGGAATGCCGCGCAGGCCGGTGACGCAGATTTTCAATCGCCGCGCCTGATCGAGAACCGGTCGACGCGGCACGTTTATTTCGCTCATGATGCCGCGCGCATTGTCTGTGTCATCCACTGCATCGTCGCGGCCAAGCCTTCGTCCAGCCCGGTTTCCGCCTTGATGCCGGTCAGCGCCACGGCGGTCCGCGGATCGCCGCGGGACTGGCGGATATCGCCTGTACGCCCGGCGCCCTGGTCGATCCGGACGCGCCGGCCGCTGATGTTCGCCGCCATCTCCGCCAGCCGATGGACCGTCGTGGCCTCTCCGGTGCAGACGTTGCACGCAAAGTGCATCGGCCGCTCATGCAGCCGCTCCATGGCGGCGTGCAGGAAACGGACGACATCGGCGACGAAGATGAAATCCCGGCTTTGCTGGCCGGTGCCATGGACGATGAGCGGCAGCCCCTCGAGCGCGCGCGACAGGAAAGCCGAGATCACGCCGGAATAGGGCGAATGAGGATCCTGCCGCGGGCCGAACACGTTGAAAAACCGCATGGCCGCGCTGGGCAGGGAGAAGCTCCACCACCCGGCCTGCAGATGCAACTCGCTGCCGGCCTTGTCGGCGCCATAGGCAGACCGTGGCTCCGGCCTCATGTTTTCGTTTGCGGGACACTGGTCGCCGTAGATCGCCGCCGAAGACGCGAACACCACCGGCAGATTGCCATGCCGCCGCGCCGCATCGAGCACGGCCACGGTCGCGGTCTGATTGATCCGATGCGTGCCGACCCAGTCCTCCACCGATCGGGCTACCGATGCGACCGCGGCGAGATGAAAGATGCCGTCGCAGCCGCGCGCGGCTGCCGTCATCGAGTCGGGGTCGCATGCATTCGCGACCAGCAGATCTGCATGGTCCGGCAAATTATCCACGCGGCCCGTAGAAAGATCGTCCAGCACGCGCACCTGATGGCCGAGCGCCATCAGATGGTGTACCAGATGCGAGCCGATGAACCCCGCACCGCCAGTTACGAGGTATCGCTTCATACTGTTGTGTTCCTGATCTTGGTCGCTAATTCTCGCTAGGGCAAAAGGCCCCGGACGTGATGAACCGCCAGATCAGGCAGACGTTCCATGACAATTCCGGAACCGTGCCATGAAAGATTGGAAATAGCGGCTTGGTCAGACAAAATGTCGCACTTACTCCGAGAGTGCGCGGCGCGATTGCGGGCGTGCGAGGGGCAGGGTGCTGCCGCGTTCCTGAATCGCGAACCCAACATCGATTCGGCGATTAGCGGGACGCTCGCCGGTTTCGATGATCCTCATCACGATTTCCGAGGCTAGTCGGCCCATTTCATAGCGTGGCGTCGCGACCGACGAAATCGGCGGATACGCGCACGCAGCGAATTCAAGGTCGTTGAAACCAATAAGCGAAATCTGGTCGGGAACTGCGATGCGCCGCCGCTGACACTCGAACAATGCACCGAGCGCGAGATTGTCATCGCAGCAGAACAAGGCTTCGAGGTCCGCGCGCCGATCCAGAATCGAGGCAATGAGCTCGCCGCCTGCGCTGACGCTCGATGGCCGCGGCGTGGTGGAGACGAGGCCGCCGACATCGAGCCGTGCTTCTTCCATGGCGCGGTTATAGCCGGCCATGCGCGCATGCGCCCGCGCGTCCAGCCGCGCCGCAATATAGCCGATCTTGCGGTGCCCCTGATCGATCAGGAACCGCGTCGCTTCATAGCCGGCCTGGCGCTGCGACAGCCCGACATTGATGTCGATCGGATCGTCCGTCAGCTCGAAGGTCTGAATGACCGGCACGCCCGAGCGCTCCAGCAAGCGGCGCGCATGCGGCGTCTGGTCGATGCCGGCAATAATGATCGCTTCCGGATGCTGTCCGATCAGGGTGGCGATGGCTTTTTCTTCCTCGGTGGAGGAGTAGCGGCTGGAAAACACCACGACCTGAAAGCCCGCCGGCAGCAGCGTGTCGTGCAAGGCGCGGAGGTAATCGGCGAACACGCCGTTGGTGAGCGAGGAAACGATGACGCCGATCGAATGGGTCCGCGCCGAGGCCAGCCGGCTTGCCGCCACGTCCGGAACATAGGCCAGCTCGCTGACCGCCGCATCGACGCGGTCGCGCAAGGCGGCCGAAACCATGCCCGGCTGGCGCAGGGCGCGCGACACCGTCACCGCGCTGACGCCGGCGAGCTTGGCCACATCGGCCAGGGTACTGCGTTTTCTGCGAATGACTCCCTCCCCGCAGGTCTTGCAAAGGGATGTTTGATTGCAGTGGGGCGAACTTGTCAATTCTACGAGAAAGCGCTTTCAGCACCAATTGACAGCGCTTTCATTTGCCCTTATTCATTGGCATAGCCTGGCGGGAGAAGCAAACGATAAGGGGCAAGAATCGATCGCTCCGTCCGGGCCTCAATCAACGAAGAACGTTCTTTAGGGAGGAATTCGGATGTCTACGTCGACCACGCTTCGGCGGGCGATGACGCTGCTCGCAGCGGCATCGGTCACCGCACTTTTCGCGTACGCGCCCGCGGCAAAGGCTCAGGAGGTCGTCTCCGGCCCGGCGGCGGAACCGGAATGCTTTGTGCCCTGGACCGATCAGACCAAGTTCTTCAAGTTTCCGAAGAAGGAAGGGCCGTATCGCATCGCGCTTGCCAACGGCTTCATCGGCAACACCTGGCGCATCCAGATGATCAAGACGGCCAAGGCCTATGCCGATCAGTCGGACGTCGCGGCGAAGCTGAAGGAGTTCAAGGTCGTGTCGACCGGCGAGGATGTCGCTGCACAGATCGCCGCGGTCAACAACTTCATCGATTCCGGCTATGACGCCATCGTCATCAACGCGCAGAATCCGACCGCCTTCACGCCTGTCATCAAGCGTGCCAAGAAGGCCGGCGTGGTCCTGGTCGCCTTCGACAACATCCTCGACACCGAGGACGCGATCAACGTGAACGTGGACCAGAAGGGCCTCGGCGAATACTGGGCCCATTGGCTGGTCGACAAGATCCCGAACGGCGGCAAGATTCTCGAAGTGCGCGGCGTCGCCGGCACCTCGGTCGATACCGACCGTCACAACGGCATCCACGAAGTGCTCGATGCCTCGGGCAAGAAGTGGGACGTCGTGGAGGTCGTCGGCAAGTGGGATGACGGCACGGCACAGAAGGTCTCGGCCGATGCGATCGCGGTGCAGAAGCATTTCGATGGCATCACCGTGCAGGGCGGCTCGACGGGCACCGTGCGTGCCTTCATGGACGCGAAGCATCCCTTTGTGCCGGTCGGCGGCGAGACCGAAAACGGCTTCCGCAAGCTCTGCGCTGCGCATTCCGGCGAAGGCCTGACCTGCGCCTCCGGTGGCACCGGCCCGGCCCAGGTCGCGGTCGCGATCAAGACTGCCATTGCGGCGCTCGAGGGCCAGGTGGTACCGCAATCGGTGAAGCTGCCGCTGGCGACGACCGAGGACCCGAACTTCAAGGACGGCGAAAGCTATTACAGCAAGGAAGGTGACAACTTCTTCGTGGGCAACTCCTTCCCGACCTGTGGCATCAACTTCACCGCCCAGGAGATCATGGGCCAGTCGGAGCAGAACCAGTAACGGCGACTGGAAACAACCGTTGACAAGTCCCGGCGCCGCTGGGGAACCTCCCCACGGCGCCGGTTTGTTCATCGGCATGACCTGAGAATTACGCAATGGACGGTTCCGCTCCCGCTCCCCTGTTCCGCATGGAAGGCGTTTCCAAGCGCTATGGCGGCGTCAATGCGCTGACGAATGCCGATCTGACGGTTGAGGCCGGTCGCATCCATGGCGTCCTCGGCGAGAACGGAGCTGGAAAATCCACCCTGATGAAGGTCATGGCCGGTGTCGTCCAGCCCGATGAGGGCCAGATGACGCTGGGTGGCAATCCGGTCCGCTTCGCCAACCCCGCCGCGGCCAATGAAGCGGGCATCGTCTGCATCTTCCAGGAATTGTCGCTGGTGCCAGACCTCTCGGTCGCCGACAACATCTGCATCAGCAACCCGCCGAAGCGCTTCGGCTTGATCGATCGGCGCGCCCAGCGCCGCATCGCCGAGGAGGCCCTTGCGCGCGCAGGTGGCGAGGGCATCCACCCGCTGGCGCCGGTCAAGGACCTGCCGCTCTCGCGTCGCCAGTTGGTCGAGATCGCCAAGGCCCTGATACGCAGCCCGCGCATCCTCATCCTCGATGAGGCGACGTCGGCGCTGACTGCCGCCGATGTCCGCAGGGTTTTCGCCGTGCTGAAGCGCCTGCGCTCGGAGGGCCTCGCTCTGCTCTACATCTCGCACCGCATGGCGGAGATTGCCGAGCTTGCCGACGAATGCACGGTGTTCCGCAACGGCCACAATGTCGGCACCTTCAAATCGGGCGCCAAGACCGACACCGAGGTCGTCGAGATGATGATCGGCCGCGAATACAGCCATGCCTTTCCGCCGAAGCCCGCGCCGAAGGCCGGCAGCGAGATGCCGGCGCTCGAAGTCCGCAATCTCTCCTGGAACAACCGGCTGAAGGACATTTCGCTGACCGCCTGCGCCGGCGAGATCGTGGGCCTGGGCGGCCTCGACGGGCAAGGGCAACGCGAATTGCTGTTGGCGCTGTTCGGCGTGTTGCGCAGCACCACCGGCGAGGTCCTGATCGACGGCAAGAAGGTGACGCTCACCTGTCCCAACGATGCGAAGCGCGGCCATGTCGGCATGGCCCTGATACCGGAGGATCGCAAGACCGAGGGCCTGATGCTGCCGATGTCGGTGCGCGACAATCTCTCGATGGCCTCGCTATCGCGCCTGTCGCGCGGCGGCCTCGTCGATCGCGCCGCCGAGAGCAAGGCGATCGGCGAGATGATTTCGCTGCTGGGGATCAAGACTGACGGGACCGCCGTGCCGGTCGGCACGTTGTCCGGCGGCAATCAGCAGAAGATCGTCATCGCCAAGTGGCTGATGACCAGGCCCAAGGTCATCCTGCTGAATGACCCGACCCGCGGCATCGACGTCGGCACCAAGGCCGAGATCTATCAGCTGCTGCGCAAGCTCGCCGATGCCGGCGCCGCAATTCTGTACTACTCGACCGATTACGACGAGCTGGTCGGCTGCTGCGACCGGGTGCTGGTGCTCTATGACGGTGCGGTCGGCCGTGTCCTGTCCGGCGCCGAGATCACCGAACGCGCCCTGGTCGGCAGCGCGCTCAATCTCGGCGGCACCCAGCCCGCGGCGGGCACGCCTTCCATGGCCGGCGTGGGAGCGGAGTGATGACCGATCACGCACTCTCGTCGCCCCGGTCGGGTGATTGGCGCTATTGGCTCGGAGAGCAGCGCGGCACGCTGCTGGCTCTCGCCGTCTTCGTCCTGATGTTCGTGATCTACACCGCGAACCATCCGGCCGGCTTCAACGCCAATGTGGTCACCACCGCCGCCAACAAGGGCGTGTTGTTGGCTTTGGTTGCAATGGCGCAGACGTTCGTCGTGCTGACCGCCGGCATCGATCTCTCGGTCGGCATGATCTTCATACTGTGCAACTGCGTCGCATCGTACATTGTCGTCGGCACGGCCATTGAGACGACGCTTGGCGTGATTGGCGTGCTGTTGACCGGCCTTGCCTGTGGCGCGCTCAACGGCCTGATCGTGATCTACGGCCGTTTGCAGCCGATCGTGACGACGATCGCGACCGGTGCGGCGTTCTTCGGCATCGCCTTGCTCATTCGGCCGTTCCCCGGCGGCGAGGTCAACGAGGATCTTGCCGACTTCCTGACCGGCCAGTTCCCGGGTGGCATTCCGGCCAGCGCCGTTGCGCTTCTTGTCGTCGTGCTGGTGATCTGGATTCCGTTCCGCCGTTCGATGCTCGGCCGCGTGGTCTACGCCGTCGGCTCATCGGAGCCGGCCGCCTATATGTCGGGCCTGCATATCCGGCGCGCGAAATTCGCCGCCTATGCGCTTGCGGGCCTGCTCGCGGCGATTGGCGGTCTCTTCATCACCTTCGTCACCTATACCGGCGAAGCCTCTTCGGCCAACGCCAACACCTATACCTTGAATTCGATCGCAGCCGTGGTACTGGGTGGCGTGTCGCTGTTCGGCGGACGCGGCAGTGCTGTCGGTGCGATCTTCGGCGCGCTCATCTTCCGCACGATCGGCGATCTTCTGTTCGTGTTCGATCTCGATCCGCTCTGGCAGCCGTTGTTCCTCGGCATCGTCCTCCTGGTCTCCGTCTGCCTCGGCTCTTTCCGCCTGATCCGCATCCGCAACCGGCTCGATCTGTTCGGGTGAGGCCGCAATGACCAATCTCCTCGCCAGCAATTCCATGTTGCGCCGGTTCGACCCCGCGGTGCTGACGGCATTCGGCTGCATCATCGTCCTGTTGCTGATCGGCAGCATCGTCAACGAGAACTTCCTATCTCCGGACTATCTGCTGCAGCAGCTCCAGGTCGGCTCGTTCCTGGCGCTGATTTCCACCGGCATGATGATCGTGATTCTCCTGGGGCAGATCGATCTCTCGGTGCCATGGATCATCACCGTCGGCGGCATGATGTCGACCGCGGCCGCGGGCTGGGGACCGCTCGGCGCCACATTCGCCATCCCGATCGGAATCCTCTGTGGCCTGATCTTCGGGCTCATCAACGGTGTCGGCGTGGCTTACCTGCGGGTCCCCTCGATGATCTTCACCCTCGGCATCAATGCCGTCGCGCAAGGATTCATGATCGTCCGCACCGGCGGCTTCGCGCCCCAGGACATGGCGACGGACAGCATGCACGAGCTCGCCACCGGCCGGCTCATCCTCGGGATTCCCAATCCGGTCTGGGTCTGGATCGCGGTCGGCGCCGCGACGGTGTTCCTGCTGCGCCGCACAGTCTTCGGCCGTGCGGTCTACGCGATCGGCAACCGCGAAGTCGCCGCCTATCTGTCCGGCATCCGGACCCAGCGCGTGGTGCTCGCCGCTTTCGCCATCTCAGGGGCGCTTGCCGCCTTTGCGGGCGCGCTCCTTGCCGGCTATTCGACCAAGGCCTATCAAGGCATGGGCGAACCCTATCTTCTGCCTTCGATCGCCGCGGTGGTGCTCGGCGGAACCTCGATCCTCGGCGGCCGCGGCACTTATCTCGGCACCGTTGCCGGGATCATCCTGATCACCTTGCTGCAATCGATTCTCTCGGTGGTCCAGATCGAGGAAGCATTCCGCCAGTTGATCTACGGCGCCGTCATCATCGCCATGCTGCTGATCTACGGCCGGCAGCGGGAGCAGACCTAGCCGACCGCGAGACGCCGGCGGCGCCTCGCGATCGGTGATGCATCAGGACTACGCCCTAGATCAGTTCGGACCGAAATTGCCGGTATCGATCCATTCGCTCTTCAGGATCGACCACCAGTCGGTCGCTAGACCCTTCTGCACATACTCGTAGGGCAACCAGCCATATCCGCCATCGCCCCAGCCGCTACCCCAGGAGTTGCGGATCAGAAGCGCGCCGGTCGTCTCCGGGCCGCCCGGCGTGGAATTTTTGATTTTCAGCGTGTCGTCATAGCCGACCGCGTCGACCGCATGGCCGCCGACTACTCTTTCCGAACTCGTCGGCATCGGGAACTTGCCGCCATTGCTGCTGGCCTGGCTGTATGACTGATAGACCGTGAAGCCGAACATGGAAGGCAGGCCCGCCGCGATGTTGGTCTTGATCCGAGCCAGCAGGTCCGGCTTGCTGATGCCCTGCGGATCGAGGCGATAGTAGGTGATCGCCTGATAGTTCTGGGCGAACGCGAAGCAGAATTGCGACGGCTCCTGGTCGTAGTTCGCGATGACATAGGGCCAATATTCCTCCGGCGGCGTGCCGAACAAGGCGAGGGCCTCCATCGTCGTTCGCAAGAAGGCGCCCGTATCACCGGTCCAGTGCAGCAGGTTGCGCGTCACCTTGTAGAGGAACAGCCGTGACGCATCGAGATGCTTGCCGTGCGCCCGGCGCTCGAAATATTCAACTAGGCCGATGCCTGCGTTGGCGGTGCAGGAACCGATGCTGTCCTGGTCCTCGATCGGCGAGCACCAGGGGCGAAGGTCGGCGGACGTGCGCAAATCCACCGAGGGCGTCGCCGCGTTGGCGTCTGCGAGCATGGCCTTGATCGGTTTCTGGCCGTATTTTTTGAGCTTCTCGGGGACGGCGTCCTTTTGCGGAGTGTAGTCCCGGATACTGGGATAATCCGGCAGCCAACCCATCTTCGGGTGTCCGGTATAAAGCTCGCTCATAGCGATCTCTCCTCAGTGTGTTGATGCAAAGCAGCCTCGGACGTCGACCAGGTCGGGCCGAGTTGATGACGTCGTGTGTTGCTGTCCCCGCACCGTCTAGATCGTCCCGACTCATAACGTCGGGGGCGCACCCGCGCTTGTTCTTGTTGTGCCGCGGAAAACGATAACAGTGCTAGGCGATGATTCTTGAATCAATCATGGCGCGAGTCAAATCACTTTCTTATACCGGAGGTAGTATCCGCGCGACGCTTAACCCACTATGGGCAAGAGGCGTCATCCGGCCATGACCATGCAGTGTGCGACCGAGAAAAAGTGCAGCTCACGGCATGAGCTGTCCGCCATTCACCTCGATGACCTGGCCGGTGACGTAGCCGCTCAGCGCTTCGGAAGCGAGGAAGAGGTAGGCGCCGACGCAATCTTCCGCGGTGCCCGCGCGCCCCATGGGAATGGTCGCGACCATCGCTTTCATCTGCGCTTCGCTCGAGAACCGCTCATGGAACGGCGTGAGGATGGTGCCTGGCGCGACTGCGTTGACGCGAATGCCGTCACCGATCACTTCCTTGGCGAACCCGCGGGTGAAATTGCTGACGAAGGCCTTCGTGGCGGCATAGAGCACGGCGCCGTTGCCGCCGCCGTTGCGCGCCGCGATCGAGGTGGTGTTGATGATGGTGCCGCCCTGCCGCCGCAGCCAGGGCACGGCGGCACGCGATGCCGCCACCACCGACAAGGCGTTCAGATCCAGAACGTTCCGGACATGATCATCGGTCGCCTCCATGACCGGAATGCGCCCCAACATGCTGCCGCCATTATTGATGAGGCCGTCGAGGCGGCCGAAATGTTCGGCCGTCCGGGCGACGATCTCCGCCGCAGTCGCCGGATCGGCGAGGTTTCCGTGAACCAGGAACGAAGTACCGCCTTTGGCCTTGATCGCATCCGTCACGCGGTGGGCGGCTTCCTCGCTTTCATTGTAGTGCACGCCGACATGCACGCCCTGGTTAGCCAGGGCCTCGGCCACTGCCGCGCCGATGCCGGTGGAAGCGCCCGTGACGAGGAATACCTTTCCGTCCAGATCAGAGATGTGAAACCCGCTCACTCTTGCTCCTTGCTTGCTGGCGCGATGCCGTCGACGAAAATTAGCCTTCTATCCAGGGCGCGCGGGCGAATCGTCAGTGTCTCGGCATATTCGGGAGAACGATACCAGGCGCGGGCGCGCGCCATGTCCGGGAACTCCCCGATGATAAGGCGCTCGCCTTGTCGCTTCATTCTAACGGGCGAGGCTCTGCTTGTCACAAGCGACGGTTCATGCCTCGGGCCATCACACCCTGTTCGTCCGCGACCCGGACGGCTACGTGATCGAGATCTACGCCGGTCTTTGAACTCGGGGGAACCTTTGTTACAACAGGGTGTTGCTGGTCCATCTCTGGCAAACGGGTGGTGGGGACATGAGACCTTTGGCGATTGTCGGTATCGTGCTGATCGTTCTCGGCATAGCCGGCTTGGTAATGGGGCGCTTTAGCTATACGACCACGGAAAAGGTGCTGGATGTCGGTCCGCTGGAGGCGACGGCGGAGAAGGAACATAGTTTTGCCATTCCCGATGTAGCCGGCATTGCGGCCATCATCGCAGGCGGCTTCCTGGTCTTCGTCGGCCGTCGCCGCGCCTAGGCGCTCCGGCTATCCCCCAGCCTGCGTTGCAGGAAGGCGAGGTCGCGCCAGCGCTCGAACTTCCTGCCTGCGTCTCGGCCCGCCCGACAATTGCCGGTTCGAGAATCCCGGCGGCACCCCTTGTCGCGATCTGGTCGCGGTGCTGCGCCGATCGCGCTCAGCTCGCCTTGGCCCGCTGCTTTGCCGCCTGCCAGGAATCCAGCTTGCTGCGTGCTCCGCTCTTCGCCGGATCCATCGCTTCGTCATGGCCTGGCCGTTTGGCCGTCAGTTCGATGACGTAGCCGTTCGGATCGCGGAAATAGATCGAATCGATGAACTGGTGGTCGGAGATGCCGCGGGTTTCGATGCCCGCGGCCTTGCCCTTCGCCAGCATGCGCTCCAGCACGTCGCGCGGCACCTCCAGCGCGATGTGCAGATCGAAGTCGTGCTGCTTCTTGAACTCGAACGGCATGTCCGGCGCCTCGAAGAACGCGAGGCACGACCCGTCATCCATCTTGTAGAAGGTATGCAGCGTGCTGGTCTTGCGGCCGCTCTTGGTCTCCTTGATCTCCAGCGTGTTGCAGAGCGGGAGACCGAGGAAATCCTCGTAGAAACGCCGCGTCTCTTCCGAATCGCGGCAGCGATAGGCGTTGTGATGCAGACCCTTGATCATGCTCTACTCCATCGCAATGCACGCATGGTCTTCAGATAGCGACGAATTTCTGCTCCTTGACCGAGTCACACAGGCCGTAGAACACTTCGTTCACTTTCGGCCAGCTCTTCAGCTTCTTCATGTTGTTCAGCCAGCGCTGGATGTTGGGATATTTGCTGAAGTCGCACTTGATGACCTCGCCCAGCGTGACGAGGCCAGCACCGAAATAGTCCGCGATCGTAACCTGGTCGCCGGTGAGATACTGCTTGTTCCCGATCCAATGATCGTTGAGCAGGCCCAGCCAGCCTTGCGCGCGCTCCTTGCCCCAGTCGATGGTGGCGGTGTGGATCTCATCGGTTTTGCGCTTATGATGCGGAAAGACCTGCGGATAGATGAAGCCATAGGCGTAGTCGCGGTAGAAATTGGTGTTGAGCCAATCCATTGCTTCGTTGACCTTGGCGCGCTTCTTCAGGTCCTTGGGATAGGCTGGCGAATCGATCTTGTCGGCGAGATACTTCAGGATCGCCGAGCTTTCGGTCAGCCGGAAATCGCCATCCTCGAGGACCGGCACCATGTGATTCGGATTGATCGTCTGGTACGGCTCCTTGTAGTGCTCGCCGGTAAAGAGGTCGACGACCTGCTCCTCGATGGGAATGTTGTTCTCGGCGATGAACAAGCGGACCGGACGGCTCGTCATTGATACCGGATGCATGTAGAGCTTCATTGTTACCCTCCCAAACCGAAAATTTGCTCGGCGCTACTGTCACCTGCGCCGTTGCAATAACCCTACACCCCTTCATGGCTCCCGGGTAGTATGCAAGCGTTACAAATGTTGTCGGGGACGCCGAAAATTGAGGCGTCTCGGAGAGGGGCAACGGCGATGGTGAATCATTGAGCGCCGCCGATCCGGATAGCCTGATGCGCCGCAGTGCGGCAAGCGGCGTGGCGGGCCTGTTCCTGATGCAGGCGCGGCTCTATCCCAACCGCGTCGCGCTTGTGGAGGGTGATCGCAAGCTGACCTATTCTGAGCTTGGGCGGCGCGTGGCGGCACTGGCGGGCTGGCTTCAGGGTCGCGGCATCGAGCAGGGGGCCCGCGTCGCGATCCTGTCGGAGAACCGCCTCGAATATCTGGAGCTTTTTCTCGCTGCTGCCTGGACCGGTGCGATCGTCGCCTGCCAGAATTGGCGCCTGGCCGTGGCAGAGCTTGCCCACTGCCTCGCTCTGGTCGAGCCGGAGGTCCTTCTGGTCTCGCCACGCCACGCCGATCGTCTCTCTGCGTTACCCGCCAGCATTCCGACCGTGCTGACATTTGGATCAGAGTATGAAGCTGTCGTGACGTCGAGCAACGCGACCGGATCGCCCGCTGAACTGGATCCCGAATCTCCGTTGTTGATCCTCTATACCAGCGGCACGACCGGTTTGCCCAAGGGCGCCGTCATCAGCCATCGCGCGGAGATCACTCGCAACATGGTGCTGCGTGCCGAATTCGGCATCGCTGCCGAGGACGCCTTCGTTGCATGGTCGCCGCTCTATCACATGGGCGCGGCCGAGTTCTCTCTCGGCACGCTGATGGCGGGCGGTACCGTGTTCGTTGTAGACGGCTTCGATGTCGTGCGGCTGTCGGAGATTGTCGCTACTGAACAGTTGGGTTGGTTGCTGCTGATGCCCGGCATGGTCGGCCGCTTCGCAGCCGAGCTGAAGCGCGCGGCCATCCGCACCAAGGGCGTGAAGGTCTGCGGCGTGATGGCCGACTTGGTCCCGCCGGCGGAGATCGCCGACGTGACACGGTTGTTGGGCGCGCCCTACGCGAACACCTTCGGTGCGACTGAGACTGGTTGCCCGCCTTGTTCCTCGAACCTCATTCCCATCGGCATTGCGCCGACCAGGTTGTCCAAGCAGCAAAGCCCGTTCTGCGAAGTGCGCCTGGTGGATGCGGAAGATCGCGACGTGCCTGACGGCACGCCGGGCGAGTTGTGCATGCGCGGACCGACCTTGTTCAGCGGCTATTGGCGGGCGCCGGAGACCAACGCCAGGGATTTCCGCGGCGGCTGGTTCCACATGGGCGACGTGTTCGTGCGCAATCCCGATGGGACTCTGGATTTCGTCGATCGCGTGAAATACCTGATCAAGTCGGGCGGAGAGAACATCTATCCGGCGGAGATCGAGCGCGTGCTGCTGCAGGACTCGCGTGTCGCCGATGCGGCAGTGGTCCGTCGGACAGATTCCAAATGGGGCGAAGTGCCGGTGGCTTTCGTCGCGCGCCGGGACGAAAGCCTTGGCGAAGACGAACTGCGGCGGAAATGCCGCGAACAGCTTGCCGGCTACAAGCAGCCGAAGGAAATCCATTTCATCGCGTTCGACGCCTTCCCGCGCAGCGCGTCCGGCAAGATCCAGCGCCACGAACTGGAGCAAAGACTGAAGGAAAGACCGTCATGAGTTCCGAGCCCGAGGTCCCGACCACCGCCATCGCCAGCCATAGCGCTGACGACGTGTTCATCCGCGGCAAGAGCCTGTGCAACGAGCTGATCGGCCAGCGCAGCTTTACCGAAGTGGTCTATTTCCAGATCCTCGGCCGCATGCCGACCGGCGATCAGGCCGCTTTGATCGATGCCTGCCTGGTCGCGCTGATGGAGCATGGCCTGACACCGAGCGTACTGGCGGCGCGGCTCACCTATTCCAGCGCGCCGGAGGCCGTGCAGGGCGCGGTCGCGGCCGGCCTGCTCGGTGTCGGTAGCCGCTTCGTTGGCAGCATGGAAGGGTGCGCCGCCTTGCTCCAGCGGATCGTGACGGCGGAAGACGGCGCCGCGGAAGCAACGCGCATCGCCGTCGAGCACCGTGCTGGGCGCACGCCGCTGCCGGGATTCGGCCACCCGACGCACAAGCCCGACGACCCACGCGCCCAGCGCCTGCTGGCGTTGGCTCGCGAGCGCAAAATAGCGGGCCGGCATGTCGCGGCAATAGAAGCGCTGAGCAGCGCCGTCGACGCGGTCTATGGCCGTCACATCACTATCAACGCCACCGGCGCAATCGCGGCTATCCTAAGCGATTGTGGCGTGCCGTCGGAAATCGCCCGCGGTTTCGGCCTGATCGCCCGCTGCGCGGGCCTGGTCGGCCATCTCTACGAAGAACAGCAGAAGCCAGCCATGCGCGCGATCTGGCAAGCGGCGGAGCAGGCGGTGCCATACGAAGCAGGAAAGCAGTAAGGCAGGTAACAGCGGCCACGATATGCCCTCCCCCGAGCCGGGGGAGGGTGGGGTGGGGGCGAGGCGGCTCCGCTTGACGCGATCTTCGCAGGATAGGGCAACCCCCACCCCGACCCCCCCAACTTGGGGGAGGGGGAAATTGGCAAGGGCGACTAATGCCGCCTACACCTTCACCCACTTCCCATCCTTGGCCGATGACTTGACCGCGGCCTCGATGAAGGCGACGCCGCGCACGCCATCTTCCACCGTGGGGAACATGACGGCCGGATCGAGCTTCTTCTTCGACCGCGCTGCCCGAATGGCGGTGGCGACCTCGGTGTAGATGTTGGCGAATCCCTCCAGATAGCCTTCCGGATGTCCGGGCGGAACGCGCGTCACGCGCGCCGCCGCCACGTTGGCGCTGGGCATGCCGCGCGACAGGATGCGCGGGGCCTGGTTGAAGGGCGACCAAATGAGCTGGTTGGGATGCTCCTGCCACCATTCCAACCCGCCCTTGGTACCGTAGACCCGAAGCTTCAGGTTGTTCTCGTTCCCCGGCGCGACCTGGCTCGCCCACAGCATTCCCTTGGCGCCGCCCTTGAAGCGCAGCATGACATGCACATTGTCGTCGAGCTTGCGCCCCTTCACGAAGCTGGTGAGGTCGGCGCTCAGCGAATCCAGCTCCAGGCTGGTGACAAAGCTGGCGATGTTGTAGGCGTGCGTCCCGATATCGCCGAGGCAACCGCCGGCGCCGGCGCGCTTGGGATCGTTGCGCCAAGCTGCCTGCTTGTGGCCGGTATCCTCGATCTTCTCGGTCAGCCAGTCCTGGGGGTATTCCGCCTGGACCACGCGGAGCTGCCCCAACTCACCGGCAGCGATCATCGCGCGCGCGTGCCGCACCATCGGATAGCCGGTGTAATTGTGGGTGAGCGCGAAGATGCGGCCGCTCTGCTTCACGGCCTTTTCCAGCGACAACGCTTCCTTCAAGTTCACGGTCAACGGCTTGTCGCAGATCACGTGGATGCCGGCTTTGAGGAACGCCTTGGACACAGGCGCATGCATGTCGTTGGGCGTGACGATCGCCACGGCTTCGATGCCGTCCGGCCGCTTGGCCTCTTCCTTGGCCATGGTCTCGTAATCGCTGTAGATCCGGTCCGGCGCCAGCCCGAGTGCCTGGCCGGAGCGTTTCGCTTTCTCCGGCGTTGAGGACAATGCTCCGGCGACAAACACGTAATGATCGTCCATGCGTGCCGCCAGGCGATGGACCGCGCCGATGAAGGCACCTTCACCGCCGCCGACCATTCCCAGGCGCACACGCGCATCCGCGCTTTCCCTGCTGCGGCCTTCGATAGGCATATTCTTTTTCCTTTCTGATTATGCGCGAATGCCGAGCATGCGCCGATTGGCTTTCAGATCCGCGCCGGCGGACGCGAAATCGTCGAACGCCTTCTCCGTCACGCGGATGATGTGATCGCGGATAAAGATCGCACCTTCACGCGCGCCTTCTTCCGAATCCTTGATACAGCATTCCCACTCGAGCACGGCCCAGCCCGTGAAGCCGTATTGCGCGAACTTGGAGAAGATCGAGCGGAAGTCCACTTGCCCGTCGCCGAGCGAACGGAAGCGGCCCGCCCGGTTTACCCAGGATTGGAACCCGCCATAGACGCCGGTGCGGCCGTTGGGATTGAGCTCCGCATCCTTCACGTGGAACATCTTGATGCGGTCGTGATAGATGTCGATGTATTCCAGGTAGTCGAGCGCCTGCAGCACGAAGTGCGACGGATCGTAGAGGATGTTGCAGCGCGGGTGATTCTTGACCCGCTCCAGGAACATCTCGAACGTCACGCCGTCATGCAGGTCCTCGCCCGGATGCACCTCGTAGCAGACATTGACGCCGACCTTGTCGAACGCATCCAGGATCGGCTTCCAGCGTTTTGCCAATTCGTCGAATGCGGTCTCCACCAGTCCCGCCGGCCGCTGCGGCCAGGGATAAAAGTAGGGCCAGGCGAGCGCGCCGGAGAAGGTGACGTGTTCGGTCAGGCCCATGTTCTCCGAGGCCCTGGCCGCCAGCATCATCTGATCGACCGCCCATTCCTGCCGCGCCTGCGGATTGCCGCGCACCTGCGGAGCGGCAAAGCCGTCGAACGCCTCGTCATAGGCCGGATGCACGGCGACGAGCTGGCCCTGCAAGTGCGTCGATAGTTCGGTGATCTGGATGCCGTGCTTGGCGGCCGTGGCCTTGACGTCGTCGCAATAGCCCTTGGACTCGGCCGCCTTCTTAAGGTCGAACAGCCGCGCATCCCAGCTCGGCATCTGCACGCCTTTGAAGCCGAGCTTGGACGCCCATTCGCAGATCGAGTTCAGCGAATTGAACGGCGCTTTGTCGCCGGCATATTGGGCAAGGAAGATCGCCGGCCCCTTGATGGTGGTCATCGCCATGGAATGCTCCTCCCGAGGAAGTGGCCGCGCGGTCTGGCGCCGCGTCGGCCGAATGCATGATCACACGTAACTGTTCACGAGGTTCTCAAGATACTCCTGCTTGCCTGAGCGCGGCTGCGGCTCGGCATTGCGCGCTTCGACTTTCGCCGCCAGGTCGGCGAGCGATTGCTCTCCCGACAGGATAGCCTTTCCTTCCGGACTGTCCCAGGCCGCATAGCGTTCTTTCACATGGCGGGCCAGGGCGCCATCCTCGATCATCTTGGCTGCGATCAGCAGCCCGCGCGCGCCGACATCCATGCCGCCGATATGGCCATGGAGCAGATCGTCCGGATCCAGCGACTGCCGGCGGATCTTGGCGTCGAAATTGAGCCCGCCGGTCGTGAAGCCGCCGCCTTGCACGATGTGATACATCGCGTAGGCAATTTCCGGAATGCTGTTGGGGAACTGATCGGTATCCCAGCCGAGCTGCGCATCGCCGCGATTGAGGTCGATCGAGCCGAAGATGCCGAGCGCCACCGCCAGCGCGATCTCATGCTCGAAGCTATGGCCGGCGAGCGTGGCGTGGTTCGCCTCGATATTGACGCATACTTCCTTCTCGAGCCCGTAGCGCTTCAGGAAGCCATAGACGGAGGCGACGTCGAAATCATACTGGTGCTTGGTCGGCTCGCGCGGTTTGGGCTCGATCAGGATGGTGCCTTTGAAGCCGATCTTCTTCTTGTGCTCCACCACCAGGGACAGGAACCGCCCGTACTGATCCAGCTCGCGCTTGAGATCGGTATTGAGCAGGGTCTCGTAGCCCTCGCGCCCGCCCCACAGCACGTAATTCTGGCCACCCAACTGATGCGTGACTTCGAGGACGTTCTTCACTTGCGCTGCGGCATAGGCGAATACGTCCGGGTCAGGATTGGTGGCCGCGCCCGCCATATAGCGACGGTTGGAGAAAAGATTCGCCGTCCCCCACAGCAGGCCGACGTTGGTCTCCTCCATCTTGCGGGCAAACACCTCCGCGATCTGGCGCACATTGCGATTGGATTCGGCGATGGTCGAGCCCTCGGGCGCGGCATCACGATCGTGGAAGGTGAAGAAGGGCACGCGCAGCAGGCTGAACATTTCGAACGCGATGTCGGCCTTCTGCCGCGCCATTACCATCGGATCGCCCGCCTGCATCCACGGGCGCTGGAAGCTTTCGCCGCCGAACGGATCGGTGCCCGGCCACACGAAGCTGTGCCAATAACAGACGGCAAAGCGCAGATGATCCTCCATGCGCTTGCCCAGCACCCTCTTGTCGGGCTCGTAATACTTGAAGGCGAGGGGGTTCTTGGAGCTGGGTCCCTCGTAGGGGATCGGCTGCTCCGGTCCGAAGAACTTGCTCATCGGGTGGCCTCCTTGATGGCGGGGTAAAGCTTGCGGTAACGCGCGAAAGAATCGGCATAGGCATCGCGCAGGGCCTGGCGCGGCTCCAGCGTTTCGATGCGGTGTGGCGGCTTGCAGACCGTAGCGGGCGCTTCGCCGGTGGCCGCCATGCGGCCCAGCAATGCTGCGCCCATGGCACCGCTCACCTCGCTGTCGGCGAGGCGGTTGACCGGCAGGTCCAGCACGTTGGCGATGATCGTGAGCCACAGCCGCGACCGCGCGCCGCCGCCGATCGCGTCGATGCTCTTGAGATTGGTGCCCGCCGCACGCAGCGCTTCCAGGCAATCGCGCATGGCAAACGCGACGCCTTCCATCACCGACTGGGTCAGCGTGGCGCGCGATGTGTCGTGCGCCAGTCCCGCAAATGCACCGCGGATGTCGGCATCATTGTGCGGCGTGCGCTCACCGGAGAGGTAAGGCAGGAACAGGACAGGGCTTGGCTTATGGAGAGTGTCGCCCAGTTCCTTCAGCAGTTCAGGTTCCGCGGCGCCGACCACGCCCGACAGCCACGACAGGCACGACGCAGCCGACAGGATGACACCCATCTGGTGCCATGTGTTCGGCACGCAATGGCAGAAAGCATGGACTGCGGCCTTGGGGTTGGGCGCGAAGCCGGCCGTCGTTGCCCACAGCACGCCGGAGGTACCGAGCGAAACGAATGCATCGCCTGGATGGATCGCGCCGAGAGCCACCGCGCCGGCGGCATTGTCCCCCGCGCCACCGGCGATGACAGGCGCCTTCGTCATGCCCCAGCGCTTCGCCAGATCCGTATTCAGCGTGCCGGCGGGCGCATTGCCTTCGACCAGGGCCGGCATTTGATCGCGCGACAGATCGGTCACCGCAAGCACCGCGTCCGACCAGGCGCGCTTGCCGACGTCCAGCCAGAGAGTCCCGGCGGCATCGGACATGTCCTCGAAGAACGCGCCGCTGAGGCGATAGCGCAGATAGGCTTTGGGCAGCAGGACCTTCGCTACGCGCTTGAAGATGTCCGGCTCGTGCTTCTTCACCCACATCAGCTTGGGCGCGGTGAAGCCGGGCATGGCAGGATTGCCGGTAATGCGACCCAGGTCCGGCTGGCGCTGCTCCAACTCGCCGCATTCCTCGGCCGACCGCACGTCGTTCCACAGGATGCAAGGGCGAAGGATTGCGCCCGCTTTGTCGATCAGGGTCGCGCCATGCATCTGGCCGGAGAGGCCGATGCCGCGCACCGCCGCCATCTCGCGCGGCGCCTGCTTGGCGAGGCTATCGAGGCCGGCGATGGTCGCGTGCCACCAGCTCTCCGGGTCCTGCTCGGAAAAGCCCGGTGCTGGGCGGCTGACTTGCAGCGGCTCCGACGCGGTCGCGATGAGGCGCCCATCTTCGCCGAGCAGGATGCTCTTGATCGCAGACGTGCCGAGGTCGATGCCGATGAACATGATTGTGCGTCCGGATCAGGGAAGATTGTCGCGCAGGAAGATGTCGATCCGAATCCGCTCCTGATCGTCGATCACATGCTGATTGGTGCAGCGCGCCAGGAGGATGCGCGCGGCCGACCGCGCCTCGTGCCCCGGATCCTGGTTGATGATCGCGGCCATCGTGCCGTGGATCAGATAGCGGCGCGAGAAATCCGTCAACTCGTGCGCGATGAAAATGACGTCGCGGGCGCGGCCCGCCGCTTCCAGCGCCTCCGCGATGCCGCGATTGCCCGCGCCGACGGAATAGATCCCGACCAGGTCGGGCTGTTCGGCCAGCAGCTTTTGCGCCACCTGGCGGCAGCGTTGCGTATCGTCGCGCCCCTCGAGCGCGGGGAGGGTGCGCAGATGCGGGAACTCCGAGGCGATGACCTGCTGGAACCCGAACATGCGTTCCGCATGATCGCGCAGCGCGAGGCTGCCCGCGATCAGGCCCACCGGTCCGCTGCGCTGCCCGGCGAAGCGCCCCATCAGAGTCGCGACTGTGCGGCCGGCGGCGGAATTGTCGATCCCGACATAGCGATGACGCCGTGAATTCGGCACGTCCGACACCAGGGTCACCACCACCATGCCGGCTTCGACCATCGCGTTGATGGCATCGCGCACCACCGGATGATCGAGTGCCACGGTCGCGACGCCGTGATATTTGCCGATCAGGCCGCGCAGCGTGCCGGCCAGCACCTGCGGGTCGAACACATCGACGCGCAGCAGATCGCCATAGGCCTGCTGCTCGGCCAGCGACATCAACGTGCGATCGACCTGCGAAGCGAGCAAGCTCATGAAGGTGTTGGTGCCGGTCGGCAGGACGAAACAGAATTGGTACTGGATGCCGCGCGCCAGACGCACCGCTGCTGGATCGGGCCGGTAGCCGAGCCGCACCAGCGATTGCTCCACGCGCTCCATCGTGCGCGGACTGACGCCCGGCCGGTGATTGAGCACGCGATCGACCGTGGCAAGGCTGACACCCGCCGCCTCAGCAACGTCGACCAGGGTGGTGCGCCGATGGCGATTGGACATGGATCGCACTTTGGCTTTCAGATCTGACGTGCGCAACTCATTTTTGAGGTAAAGACCTCATAGATGATGACGTGTTGTTGAGTGCCGCGAGTGGGTGTTTAGTGTCGACCCGTTTACTTAATGATCGCCGGACCTAGGGGGTTCGCTAAATTGCTGCGCCGCAGCGAAAATCTCCGCTCGATTTCGGCCTAGTTCCGAAACGCGCACTTGTAATGTTTAGTATACTGGTGTAATACTAAACATCACGACGAGGCCGCTGAGGTTGGTCAGGGTGCGGCAACGGCGGCATCAACAAGCATAACAAGCCCAGCCACGGCCAAAGTGGGCGGGGTTGGGATCTCTCGGCGGCAGGGCGTCGGGAGTGGGATCTCAACAGTGGGAGGAAAACCAAATGAGGAAGTTGTTAGCGAGCGCAGGCGCGCTGGCTGCAGCCGTCGCTTTTGCGCCGATAGGCCAAGCGAAGGCCGAAACGATCACCCTTTGCTGGGCAGCGTGGGACCCGGCCAACGCACTGGTCGAGTTGTCGAAAGACTTCACCGCACAATCCGGCGTCGACATGAAGTTCGAGTTCGTGCCATGGCCGAACTTCGCCGACCGCATGCTCAACGAACTCAATTCCGGCGGCAAGCTGTGCGACCTGCTGATCGGCGATTCGCAATGGATCGGCGGCTCGGCGGAGAACGGCTATTACGTGAAGCTGAATGATTTCTTCGACAAGGAAGGAATCAAGATGTCGGACTTCGCGCCCGCCACGGTCTATGCCTATTCGACCTGGCCGAAAGGCACGCCGAACTACTGGGCGCTGCCGGCGATGGGCGACGCCAATGGCTGGTTCTATCGCAAGGACTGGTTCGCGAAGCCCGAGCTGCAGGCTGAGTACAAGGCGAAATACGGCCGCGACCTTGCTCCGCCCAAGACCTGGGACGAGTTGAAGGACACGGCTGAGTTCTTCCAGAACCGCGAGATCGACGGCAAGAAGGTGTACGGCGCCGCGATCTTCACCGAGCGCGCCTCGGAAGGCATCACCATGGGTGCCACCTCCGCGCTATATCCCTACGGTTTCAAATACGAGAACACGCCCGGCAAGTACGACATGGAGGGCGCCGTCAACTCCGCCGACGCCGTGAAGGGTCTTGAGATGTACAAGACCATCTACAAGTGCTGCACGCCTCCGGGCTACACCGACAGCTACATGGGCGAAGGCCTCGATGCCTTTAAGTCGGGCCAGGTCGCCATGATGATGAACTGGTTCGCCTTCATGCCCGGCATGGCAAAGGACGAGAATGTCGGGTCGAAGACCGGCTTCTTCGTCAATCCGGGCGAGAAGGTCGCAGCCTCCACGCTCGGCGGCCAGGGCATCTCCGTGGTCGCCAACACCGACCATATGGATGCAGCGCTCGCCTATATCAAATGGTTCGCCCAGCCGGACGTGCAGAAGAAGTGGTGGTCGCTCGGTGGCTATGCCTGCCACAACGCCGTGCTGAACGATCCGGGCTTCAAGGATTCGCAGCCCTTCGCGGCTCAGTTCCTCGAAGCCATGGGCGGCGTGCAGGATTTCTGGCAGGAGCCCGCCTATGCCTCTCTGCTCCAGGCCATGCAGAAGCGTCTGCATGACTATGTCGTGGCTGACAAGGGCACGGCGAAAGAGGCGTTAGACGGTCTCATTCAGGACTGGACTGCCATCTTCCAGGAAGAAGGCAAGATTTAGTACTCTCGATCGTCATTACTCCCGCGACGGCATCCCCGGACTTGGATCCGGGGATGCCGGAGGAGCCAGGGATTTCGCATGCCCGATATTGATGCCATGGCCGCCAGGGCCGCAGCAGCAACGCCGCCGAAACTTGGGAAAGCGGTGCGCGGCTTCTCAGACCGCACCATTGCCTGGATGTTCATCACCCCGACCATCGTCTTGCTGCTGGCGATCAACATCTTTCCGCTGATCTGGACGGTCTATCTCAGCTTCACCAATTACGCCTCGAACCGGCCGAACCGTCCGGTCATCAATGTCGGCCTCAAATGGTACCACGATATTCTGAGTTCGCCGGAAGTGTGGGCCGCAATGCAGGCGACCGCCCATTTCGTGTTCTGGACCATCGTGTTCCAGACCCTGATCGGGTTCAGTCTGGCGTACCTCATCGACCGCAAGTTTCGCGGCCATGCCTCTGGACGACCATCATCCTCATCCCGATGATGCTGTCACCGGCCGTGGTCGGCAATTTCTGGAAGTTCCTCTATCAGCCGCAGATCGGCCTTTTCAACTACGTCGTTTCCTTCTTCACCGGCATTCCGCCGTCTTCGTTCGAGATGCTGGGCTCGGTGACGCTCGCGCCCTGGGCCATCGTCATCGTCGATACCTGGATGTGGACGCCTTACGTGATGCTGATCTGCCTCGCCGGGCTGCGCTCCATTCCGGATTACATCTATGAAGCGGCAGAGGTCGACCGCGCGTCGAAATGGCGCCAGTTCTGGTCTATCACGCTGCCGATGGCGTTGCCCTTCATCATGCTGGCCGTGCTGTTCCGCGGCATCGAGAATTTCAAGATGTTCGACATGGTGATGCTGCTGACCGGGGGTGGGCCGGGCTCGACCACGGAGCTCGCCTCGATCACGCTGAAGCGTCAGGCATTCGAGGCCTATCGCACCGGCTATTCCTCGGCCTTCGCGATCATCCTGTTCGTGGTCGTGTTCGGCCTGGCGAACATCTACGTCAAAGCCCTGAACAAGGTGAAGCAGCGATGAGCGCCGCCGCCAGCACTGCGCATTCGGTCGTCGAGCCGTCCGTCAATTCCAAGCGGATCGCGGGGTTCCTGGTGATCCTGTATGCGGTCATCACCATGGTGCCGCTGGCCTGGATCTTCACCACTGGCTGGAAGACGCCGCCGGATTCGATTGCCTATCCGCCGAAGGTGGTGTTCGACCCCTCGCTCGAGGGTTATTGCAACCTCTTCACCACCCGCAGCCGCCAGACTGCCGAGTTCATCGAGCAGCTGGGCCCGCCGCAGGGAACCTGCGACACGGTGACACGCAAGCGCGAGATGGTGATCGTCGGCCCGTCGAACTACATGCCGCGCTTCATCAACTCGCTGATCATCGCCTTCGGCTCGACCTTCCTGGCAGTCTCGCTCGGTGTGTTCTCGGCCTATGCCTTCTCGCGCTTCAAGATCCCGCTGGCGGACGATCTGCTGTTCTTCATCCTGTCGACGCGCATGATGCCGCCCATTGCTGTCGCCATCCCGATCTATCTGATGTACCGCGCGCTGGGGCTCTCGGATTCTGCCCTCGGCATGATCCTGCTCTATACGGCGGTGAACGTGTCCTTGGCGGTGTGGCTGCTCAAGGGGTTCATCGACGAGATTCCGCGGGAGTATGAAGAGGCCGCGATGATCGACGGCTATTCGCGCCTGCACGCCTTTTTCAAGGTCGTGCTGCCGCAGGCCTCGACCGGCATCGCTGCCACCGCGATCTTCTGCCTGATCTTCGCGTGGAACGAATACGCGTTCGCTGTCCTGCTGACATCCGGCAGGGCCCAGCCTGCGCCGCCCTTCATCCCGACCATCATCGGAGAAGGCGGCATGGACTGGCCGGCGGTCGGCGCCGGCACCACCTTGTTCCTGATACCGATCGTGGTCTTCACCGTGCTGCTGCGGAAGCATCTGCTGCGCGGCATCACCTTCGGGGCGGTGCGCAAATGACCGAGCAAGCTCATGCCGCCACGGTTGCGAAACGCCGCTGGCCGCGCTGGGCCCGGCGCGGCATGATGGAGAACATCGCCATCGGCCTGATCATCCTCGGCGTGTTCATGCTGGTGCAGCCGTTCTCGATCGTGCTCTACGGCTGGTCGTTCTCGGTCGTGCTCGCGGGTACCGTGATGTTCATCGTCGTCAGCAAGTTCCCGGAGTAGGCGAGATGGCTGAGATCCGGGTCGAAGACCTGCACAAGAGCTTCGGCGATTTCGCCGCGGTCAAGAATTCCAACTTCGTCGTGGAAAATGGCGAGTTCTTCGTTCTCCTCGGCCCGTCTGGCTGCGGCAAGACTACGACCTTGCGCATGATCGCCGGGCTGGAGCTGCCGACCTCCGGCCGCATCCTGCTCGGCGGCGACGACGTGACGTTCAGGCGGGCAGGGGAGCGGGACATCGCTTTCGTCTTCCAGCTGTTCGCGCTTTATCCGCACATGAACGTGCGCAAGAACATCGGCTTTTCGCTCAAGTGCCAGGGCATGCCGCAGGCGGAGATCGACCGCCGCGTCCAGGAAGCGGCGCGCATCCTGCGGATCGAGCACATCCTCAACAAGTCGGTGTCCGCCCTGTCCGGCGGTGATCGCCAGCGCGTCGCCCTCGGCCGCGCCATCGTGCGCGAGCCGATGTGCTTCCTGATGGACGAGCCGCTGGGCGCGCTCGATTCCGAGTTCCGACATCTGATGTGCGTCGAGCTGCGCGGCCTGCACAACCGGCTGAAAGCGACGACGGTCTATGTCACCCACGACCAGGTCGAGGCCATGTCCATGGCCGACAAGATCGCAGTCATGAATCGCGGCGAGATCGAGCAGTTCGGCCCGCCGCAGGAGATCTATGCCAGGCCCGCCAGCATGTTCGTGGCGGATTTCATCGGCTCGCCGCCCATGAACTTCCTGCATTTCCATTCCGGTATCCAGCGCGGCAGCGGCGAAGCGCGGCTGGGCGATGCGGTCGTGCAGATGCCTGCCCTGCATGAGGATGTGGCGCCGCGGGACTTGGCGCTGGGCGTTCGGCCGGAGCATATCGCCTTCGACGATGCATCGACCTTGCGTGGCTCGGTCTATGGCAGCGAGTATCTCGGGACCACGCAGATCGTCACCATCAATACGCCGTTCGGGCAGCTGAAGGCGCGGACCAAATCGACCGGCGAAGTGCGGCCCGGCGAGAATGTCGGCCTGCGTTTGGCCTCCAGCCGGTTGTCGTTGTTCGACACGCAAAGCGGCCGCGCCGTCCGTTCGGCCCTGTTCGAGGGGGCGGTCCATGGCTGAAGTCCGGCTCGAACAGGTCGAGAAACGCTTCGGCGACGTCACGGCCGTCACAGGGATCGACCTCACCATCCATGACGGCGAATTCGTGGTGCTGCTGGGTCCGACTGGTGCGGGCAAGACCACCACGCTACGGCTGATCGCAGGTCTTGAAAAGCCGGATCACGGACGCATTTCCGTCGGCGGCGCGGACGCAACGCCCCTGTCGCCCATGGAGCGCAACGTCGCCTTCGTGTTCCAGCAATACTCGCTCTATCCGCATCTCAGTGTGTACGACAACCTGGCTTTTCCGCTGCGCTCGCCGTCGCGGCGCCAGGACGAAGCGACAGTTCGGCATGCAGTCGAACGCGTCGCCAAGCTCCTGCGCATCGAGCAGAAGCTGCAGAATCGCGCCACGCGCCTGTCTGGCGGCGAGATGCAGCGCGTCGCCATCGGCCGCGCCCTCGTGCGCTCGCCCTCGATCTATCTGATGGATGAGCCGTTGTCGTCGCTCGATGCCAAGCTGCGCGCGGAGATGCGGCTGGAGCTGAAGCATATCCAGCAGGATCTTGGCGCCACGGTCCTCTATGTGACGCACGACCAGACCGAAGCCATGACCATGGCCAATCGGATCGGCGTGCTTGATCACGGACGCCTGGTGCAGATCGGCTCGCCGCGCGAGATCTACGAATCGCCGCGCAACATCTATGTGGCGACGCGGCTGGGCGTGCCATCGATCAACCTGCTGCCGCCATCGGCCTTTCCGGCTCATCCGGCGCCGGCCGGCACCAAGACCATCGGCGCGCGCACGGAGCATGTCGGCATCGCGCGTGCCAATGGCGGCGCCCATGCCCAGGTCGAATGGATCGAGCATCTGGGCGACCAGAATCACCTGCATCTGACGATCGGCGAGTATAAGCTCGTGACGCTGGTCGACCCGGCGGTCGAGCTGTCGGTCGGTGACGCCGTCGATATTGCATTGCGCCAGCCGCTTTATTTCGGGGCGGACGGCGAGCGCATAAGGGGTTAGGAGCATAGCAGGATGAATTTGGGTGTGGATCTGCGCGCGGAGCTGGTGAAGGCGGTGGCGGCGACGATCGACCGTCACGCCGACGAGCTGACTACGCTCGACCAGGCGATCGGCGACGGCGACCATGGCATCAACATGAAGCGCGGTTTCGATGCCGTGCTTGCCGACGTCGCCAATCTCAGCGCCAAGCCCTGGCCGGATTTCCTGAAGGGTGTCGGCACGATGCTGGTGATGAAGGTCGGCGGCGCGTCCGGTCCACTCTACGGCACCCTGTTCATGGCGCTGGGCAAGAACCTGCCGGCCGAGCCTGGGCGCGACGATCTGATTCGTGCCTTTCGCGGTGCGATCGCCGCGGTGCAGGCGCGCGGCAAATCGGAGCGCGGCCAGAAGACCATGCTCGACGTGCTGATCCCGGTCGCCGAGGCGCTGGAACGCGGCACGTCGGAGATCGGTGCACTTGCGCTGGCGGCTCATGCCGCAGCCGACGCGACGATCCCCGTCAAAGCGGTGCGCGGCCGTGCCTCATTCCTCGGCGAACGGTCGATGGGGCATATGGACCCCGGCGCGCGGTCGTCGGCGCTCATGATCGAGGCCATCGGAAAAGTGTTGGAGAAAGCGTGATGGAGAGCGTCGGGGTTGTCATCGTCTCGCATTCGCCCAAGGTTGCCGAAGGCGCCGCGGACATGGTGCGACAGATGGTCGGCGAAGAAGTGCCGCTCGCCTGGACCGGCGGCAATCCATCCGGTGGGCTCGGCACCGACGTGGGCGAGATCATGTCCGCCATCGACCGCGCCTGGTCCGATGCCGGCGTGGTGGTGTTGGTTGACCTGGGCGGGGCGGAGACGAATAGCGAGATGGCGATCGAGATGCTGCCCGACGATCGGCGAAACAAGGTGCTGATCTGCAATGCCCCGGTGGTCGAAGGCGCGGTCGTCGCGGCAACCGAGGCGGCCGGCGGCTCGAGCGTCGACACGGTGCGGCAAACGGCGGAGGAATATTCGGCGCGATGAATAACGGGACCGTCACGGAAACTGCGGCAACAGGTGCGATCCTCATCGAGCATGAGGTCGGCCTGCATGCGCGCCCGTCGGTCAAGCTGACCAAGCTCGCCAAGACCTTCATCAGCAAGATCGAGCTTGGCCTCAGCGAGGATGGCCCCTGGATCGATGCCAAGAGCATCGTGAAAGTGATGGCATTCAAGGCGGCGAAGGGGTCGACTCTGCATTTCCGCGCTGATGGCGGCGACGCGACCCAGGCCGTAGCAGCCCTGGTCGATCTGGTGCGCCGCGATTTCGACGAAAGCCACGGCGGTGGTTGAGCTGCGCCTGACCGGCAGGCCTGCCTCGCCAGGTCTGGCGTTGAGCCGCCTGTTCGTCCTGGGCGACAGCGCGGCAAACGCCGATATCCGGCCCGCCGGTGATCCGGACCAGGAGGCGGCGAGCCTGCGCCGTGCGGTCGGTGAAGCGATCCGGCAACTTGAAGAGGTCTCCGCCACTGTCGCCGCGGATGCGCAGGACATCCTGGAATTCCAGGTCGCCATGCTGGGCGACGATGCGCTGACGGAAGGCGCCTTTGCCGCGATCGCCGGCGGCGAGCGCGCGGATGCTGCCTGGCGGACCGCACTCGATGCGCAGGTCGAGGACTACGCGAACGCCGGTGATGAGTATTTCCGGGCGCGGGCCGCCGATCTCGAGGATCTGCGCGACCGTGTATCCGACATCCTCTCCGGCGGGCAGCAGCAAAGCGTGCCGGCCGGTACCGTGCTGGTGGCGCGCGATCTGCCGCCGTCGCGATTTCTCGGCATCGATTGGCAGGCGGGCTCGGCCATTGCGCTCGCCGGCGGCAGCCCGACCAGCCATGTTGCCCTGCTGGCGCGTGCGCGCGGCGTGCCCATGGTCGTTGGTCTCGGCGCCGATGTGATGCGGGTTCCCAGCGGCCAGGAGGCCATGATCGACGGCGAGCGCGGTACGCTGGTGGTCGCGCCCGACGAGGCCACGCGCGCCGCCGCCAGATCGCGCGCGACGGAGATAGATCAACGCCGCGCCATCGCCGCGAAATTCCAGAACGCGCCTGCGACGCTCCCCAGCGGCGAAGCCGTGGCGATCATGATCAACACGGCGGGACCGGATGAACTCTCGCTGCTCGACCCCGCGATCTGTGACGGGATCGGGCTGGTGCGCTCGGAGTTCCTGTTCCATGGCGCGACACTGCCGGATGAGGAGACGCAATATCAGGCTTACTGCCGCATCCTGGATTGGGCAGGACGGCGGCCGGTTACCATCCGCACCCTCGACGCCGGGGGCGACAAGCCGGTGCGCGGCCTCACCATCGACGATGAAGTCAATCCATTCCTCGGCACGCGTGGCATCCGCCTTTCGCTGCTGAAGCCCGAGGTGTTCCGCGTGCAATTGCGCGCCTTGTGCCGGGCCGCGGTGCGGGGAAACCTGAAGATCATGCTGCCCATGGTGGCGACGCCGCGCGACCTGGCTCATGGAAGGGCGCATCTGGGCGCTGTCGTCTCCGATCTGGCGGCTCGGAAAGTCCCCTCTGCGGCGCCGCAGCTCGGCATCATGGTGGAGGTGCCGGCCGCGGCGATCGCGATCGACCGTTTCGATGCGGATTTCTATTCCATCGGCTCCAATGACCTGACGCAGTACGTGATGGCGGCGGCGCGCGACATCGCCTCGCTGGCGGACTATGCCGACGCCGCGGATCCCGCTGTTCTCAGCTTGATTGCCCGCACTGTCGAGCATGGCAAGCGGACCGGACGCGAGGTCAGCCTGTGCGGCGATGCGGCGTCCGAACCGGCGATCGTTCCTCATCTCCTGCGTGCCGGCTTGCGTTCGCTGTCGGTTTCCGCTTCGGCCGTAGGGCTGGTGAAGGCGGCCATCGCGGGCGCGCTCGATCGGTGATGGGTCATGGCCGACGAAGGCGATCGTTCGAACGAAGTCAACTGGGTAGCCGAATATAAGCGCATCCTGCTGCGTGTCCTCGATCTGCGGCCGTCCGGCATGCGCCAGCGCCTGGCCGACGCGCTCGGCGCCAATCGCAGCTTCGTCTCGCAGATCACCAATCCGGCTTATCCGGTTCCGATACCACCGCGCCATGTCGAGATCATCTTCGATGCCTGCCGCTTTCCCGATGCGGAACGGCGGGCGTTCCTCGAAGCCTATGAGCGCGCCCATCCCGGGCGACTGCAGCAGCCGCATCGGCCGAGCCCGCATCTACGCCACGTCACGCTTTACGTGCCGGACCTGGGCGATCCCGCCAAGAACGCAGAGATGGATAGGATGCTCAGCGACGTGGCCGCCCGCATGGCCGCGTTGATCTCCGGCCAGACCGGTGGCGAAGATGACGGATCGAAGGAATAGGGGAGGACTATCATGAAAAAACTCATCAACCGGGTCGAAACGGTGCTGGAGGAGAGCCTCAGCGGCTTCGTCGCGGCGCATTCCGATATCGTGACCCTGGGCGCGGAGGGCAAGTTCGTCCGCCGCCGCGACCTGAAGCGCGGCAAGGTCGGCCTCATCTCCGGCGGCGGATCGGGTCACGAGCCGCTGCATGCCGGCTTCGTCGGGCTCGGCATGCTGGATGCCGCGTGTCCGGGCCAGGTCTTCACCTCGCCGACGCCCGACCAGATGCTGGCCGCCGCCGAAGCGGTGGAAACCGGTGGCGGCGTGCTGTTCGTCGTGAAGAACTACGAAGGCGACGTGATGAACTTCGCCATGGCCACGGAGATGGCGAACGGCAAGATCTCGACCATCATCACCGACGACGACGTGGCGGTCGAAACCTCGACCTATTCCACGGGCCGGCGCGGCGTTGCCGGCACGCTCGTCGTTGAGCGCATTGTCGGTGCGGCAGCGGAGAAGGGGGCTGACCTGGATGCGTTGCAACACCTCGGCCAGCGCGTCAACGCACAGACCCGCTCCATGGGCGTTGCCTTGACCAGTTGTACGGTGCCGGCTGCCGGCAAGCCGACCTTCCAACTGGCCGAGGACGAGATGGAGATGGGTGTCGGTATTCATGGCGAGCCCGGCCGGCGGCGCGTCAAGCTGGCCACCGCCGACGCCATCGCGGACGAGATAATGGGCGCCATCCTCGGCGATCTGAAGCTCAAATCCGGCAGCGATGCCTTGCTGCTCGTGAATGGCTTTGGTGGGACGCCGGCGATGGAGCTCTATCTGATGTACAACGCCGCCAGGCGAATCCTCGACGGCAAGGGGATCAAGGTCGCGCGCTCGTTGGTTGGCTCCTACGTCACGTCGCTGGAGATGGCCGGCTGCTCGCTCACGGTCTCGGCGCTGGACCGCGAGCTGACGGCCCTGTGGGATTCGCCCGTTCATACAGCATCGCTGCGCTGGGGCGTCTAACCGAGCGACCGATAGCGCCGCAGATGGTACTCTTCATCGCCGAACATCAGGCGGATCATAGTCAATCGTTTGAAGTAGTGGCCGGCGGCATATTCATCGGTCATCGCAATGCCGCCATGCAACTGGATCGCTTCCTCGCCGACATGGCGCGCGGCGCGTCCAACCTGCACCTTGGCGGCCGACACGGCACGACTTCTCGCTGCGGGCTCGGCGATATCGAGCGCGGCTATGCCGGCTAGCGCCATCGACTGCGCCAACTGGCACTTCATGTACATATTGACCATACGGTGCTGGATCGCCTGGAAAGAACCGATCGCCGCACCGAACTGCTTGCGCACCTTGATGTAGTCGAGCGTCATGTCGTGCAGGCACCACATCGCGCCGACCGCTTCGGCGCAGATCGCAGCGGTGCCGGCATCCAGCGCGGCTTCGATCGTCCCGAGCGCGGAATCAATCGTCCCGATCAGAGCATCCGCCGTCACGCGCACCTGATCAAAGCGCAGATCGGCCGCCCAGCCATCGTCATGCGTGCTATACGCGTTGATGGCAATGCCATGTGCACTGATCGGGATAAGGAACAGCGAGATACCATGACGATCGCCGATATCGCCCGACGTGCGCGCGCTGACCAGCAAATGGTCCGCGACATTGCCGTAGAACACGGCAACCTTGTCGCCGCTGATGACGAACCCGTCGCCGTCACGCCGTGCGCGTGTTGCGATGATAGTGGGATCCGGTTGTGCCGGCGGCTCGAGATAAGCGAGAGCGAGCTTGATCCGTCCTTCGGCCACGCCGGGAAGGATGGCCGATTTCTGCGCCTCATTCGCCGCCAACCGCAGAATCGTGCCGCCCAGGGCGATCGTTGGCACGAACGGGGAGGTGACGAGCCCACGCCCGAATTGCTCCATCAGCAGAGCGAGATCGGCATTCGATCCGCCGAGGCCGCCATGCTCCTCGGGCAAGGTCGCGGCCAGCCAGCCCAGCTCCGCGAACTGCATCCAGACCGGGTCGTCCTCGGTGCCAAGCTTGGCGAGCAAGTTCTTGCGCTTCTCGAACGCGTAGTCTTGCTGGCGAAAGCGCTCGACGCTTTCCTTCAGCATCCGTTGCTCGTCGGTCAAGGTTGGCAGCATGACGTTCAGAGACCAAGCACGGCTTTAGCGATGATGTTGCGCTGGATCTCGTTGGATCCGGCATAGATCATCGTCTTGCGGAAATTGAAGTAGGGGTAGGCGCTGTCCTGGCCGCGCTTGGTCGCCCCGACATCCGCTCCGCTTTCATCGCGCCGCGCGCCCAGCGCGCGTCCGCCCGCGCACATCATGGCGAGCTCGAAAATGTCAGCCTGGATTTCCGTGCCGCGCACCTTGAGCATGGATGCTTCGGGTCCCACTTCGTTGGCGCCGTCCTGCTTGAACAGAAAGCGCACTTCGGTGATCTCCAGGGCGTCCAGCTCCATTTCCAGTTCTGCCGCCCGTCGCTCGATCGCGTCCTTCTGGTCGGGCGCATGACGGAAGGGGTCCTGATCCTTGAGGAAGGTCTTCAAACGCGCGAGGCTCGCAAGCGAGCGCGAGACCTCTGCCGTCCCGAACCGCTCCAGGCTCAGCATATATTTCGCGATGCTCCAGCCTTTGTGCTCGTCACCCAACCGGTTCTCGACCGGCACCCGCACATTGTCGAAGAACACCTGGTTGACCTCGGGCGTGCCTTCGAACAGCAGGATCGGCCGCACGGTGACGCCCGGTGATTTTAGGTCGAGCATCAGGAAGGTGATGCCTTCCTGCTTACGGCCCGAATTATCGGTGCGGAACAGACCGAACATCCAGTCTGCGATCTGAGCCTCGCTGGTCCACATCTTGGATCCGTTCAGCACATAGTGGTCGCCGACCCGTTCGGCCTTGCATTGCAGGGAGGCAAGGTCCGATCCGGCGTTCGGTTCGGAAAAACCCTGGCACCAGAACACGTCGCCTTCGAGAATGCGGGGCAGGATCTGACGCTTCTGCGCTTCGGTGCCGTAGGCCATGATCGTCGGCCCCAGCATGCCTTCGCCGTAGATCATCCAGCGCGGCGCATCGCCCAGCGCTAGCTCGCGTTCGAACACATAGCGCTGATCGTCGGAGAACCCCGCTCCACCATATGCTGTCGGCCAGCCACCGCAGGCCCAGCCCTTGGCGCGCAGGATCTTGTGCCAGCGCTGCTGGTCATCGCGCGGCAGATCCATGCGCTCCTGCGCGACCTTGCGACGGATGTCCTCCGGCAGGCTGGCGCGGATAAAATTCCCGACCTCCTGGCGGAAGGCACGCAATTCGGCGGTCTCGAAGCGATTTCTGACGTCCAAGGGGCTTTCTCGTCAGCAGAATTCGATGCGCGATGCCTGTCTTAACGAATTTTCGCGCTTTGGCTAGCTTGGAAGCGACGCTGCGATGGCGTGTGACGGCGCGCACTTGGGTGCATTTTGGAACCTGTGCTAGCTTCCAGCCGTTGTCTTCCCACGTCTGCGACCAGTCCCAGGGAGTTTAGCATGTTCAAGCGCATCCTCGCCGCCACGGCGCTCGCGGCGGTTATCGTTGTTCCTCAGTTCGCCGCCCAGCAGGCTGATGCCGCCTCCGGCGTCAATATCGGCTCGCTCAACTGCAATGTCTCGGGCAGCGTCGGCTTCATCTTCGGCTCGTCGAAGGAAATCTCCTGCGTCTTCACCAAGCCGGACGGAACCGCCGAGCGCTATCATGGCGACATCGACAAGTATGGCGTCGATATCGGCTTCACCAGCGAAGGCTACATGGTTTGGGCGGTGTTCGCGCCCGGCCAAGTCAAGAAGGGCGCGCTGGCCGGCAAGTATGCCGGCGCCACCGCGGATGTCGCGGCCGGGCTCGGCCTCGGCGCCAACGTGCTGGTCGGCGGCAGTAACAGCCAGATCGCCTTGCAGCCGGTCAGCATCGAAGGCATGACGGGATTGAACGTCGCGGCCGGCTTCGGTCAGATCACCCTGAGGGCTGGCGCGAAGTAAGTGCGCACGGGTGACGGGGCGCTCCTTCGCGGGGCGCCCCCTCAACCGAATAGTCCGATGATGAGGCCCATCACGGAAAACAGTGCGATGTTGTAGCCGGCATCGACGGCGAACAGGGCGACGCGCCTGCCGGCGAACAGGTAATTGACCCCGAACGACGTCGCGACCCATCCGGCTCCGATCACAAAGCCGACGCCAACCCCTCTCGGCACGTTCGGATCCTGTCCAAGGGCCATTGCCAGGATCGCCGCGGCAATCAGCATCAATAAAAATGACAGGCCGTAGACGAAGGCGGGATGCTTGGCCTTCGATGGCGGCGGTTCTACTTGGCCCTCCGCCGCGCGCCAGACACGGCCGAACAACGGTCCGTACCAAACACCGCCCAACATAAAGGTGGCGACCGCGGCAACCACGACCGCCAACCAATTGATATCCAGGCTCATGACTACCTCCTTCGCTTGTATCGACTATAGCGCGGGGTGGATCGTCATCGTTTAATTGACTGATCTGGCTAAAATTCTGTCCAATCGGTCAATCTGCGCTTGATTTTCCTATTGCCCGCCGAAATGATGGCGAAGGCCTGAATTCTAGGTAACGATAATGGGCCTTATAGGGTGGGGCCCGGTGGTCAATCCGGCCCGAGGCAAAAACGGGAGACTATTCATGAAGACGTTGATGCAGGCGGCCTTTGCCGCTGGCGCATTCTGCTTGGCCGCGTCGGCAGCGCTCGCCGACCCCGCGGTCGTCTACGATTCCGGCGGCAAGTTCGACAAGTCGTTCAACGAAGCCGCGTATAACGGCATGGAGAAGTTCAAGAAGGACACCGGCACCAGCTACCTGGAATTCGAGGTGCAGGCCGACGCGCAGCGCGAGCAGGCATTCCGCAAGATGGCGCAGCGCGGGGCCGACCCGATCATCGGCATCGGCTTCAGCCAGGAATCGGCGATCAAGAAAGTGGCGCCGGAATTCCCCAAGATCCGCTTCGTGATCATCGATTCCGTGGTCGATCTGCCGAACGTGCAGTCGATCGTGTTCAAGGAGCAGGAGGGTTCGTACCTCGTCGGCGTTCTCGCGGCGCTCGCCAGCAAATCGGGCAAGGTCGGGTTCGTCGGCGGCATGGACATTCCGCTGATCAGCCGGTTCGAATGCGGCTACGCCCAGGGCGCGAAGGCGGCGAACTCGAACGTCGAAGTGCTCGCCAACATGACGGGCACGACTCCCGCCGCCTGGAACGACCCGACGCGCGGCGCCGAGCTCGCCAAGGGCCAGTTCGATCGCGGCGTCGACGTGGTGTTCGCGGCGGCCGGCGGCACCGGCGCCGGCGTCTATCAGGCGGCGAAGGATTCCGGCAAGCTCGCGATCGGCGTCGATTCCAACCAGAACCACCTGCAGCCCGGCACCATGCTGACCTCGATGATGAAGCGGGTCGACGTGGCGGTCTATGACAGCGCCCAGGCGGCGAAGGACGGTACCTGGAAACCGGGCGTCACGGTCCTCGGCCTCAAGGAAAAGGGTGTCGACTGGGCGCTCGACGACAACAACAAGTCGCTGATCACCGACGACATGAAGGCGAAGGTGGAGGCCGCGCGCGTCGATATCATCGCCGGCAAGATCGAGGTGCACGACTACATGGCTGACAATGCCTGCCCGAACTGATCGGGCACGCGTCCGGAATGGCAACTGAGCAGGTTGGCATTGCGCAATCGCCGTCGGCCGCAACCCGGCCGGCGGCGATTGAATTGCGCGGCATCGACAAGTCTTTCGGCGCCGTCCGTGCCAACAAGAACGTCGATCTGACCATCGCCAAGGGCTCGATCCACGGCATCATCGGCGAGAATGGCGCTGGCAAATCGACACTGATGAGCATCCTCTACGGCTTCTATACGGCCGATGCGGGCGAGATTCTCATCAATGGTAAACCCGCCCGGATCAACAGCTCTCATGATGCAATCGCCGCCGGCATCGGCATGGTGCATCAGCATTTCATGCTGGTGGAGCCATTCACCGTTCTCGAGAACGTCATGCTCGGCGCCGAAGGCGGCGCGCTGCTGAGCGGCGGCGCAGCAAAGGCGCGGACCGAGCTACAGCGGCTGGCGCGCGATTACGGGCTCAACGTCGATCCGGATACGCACATCTCCGAACTGCCCGTGGGTGAGCAGCAGCGGGTGGAGATCCTGAAGGCGCTGTTCCGTCACTGCGACATCCTGATTCTGGATGAGCCGACCGGCGTCCTGACTCCGCAGGAGACGGATCAACTGTTCCAGATCCTGCGTGCCTTGAATGCGCGCGGTGTCACGATCGTGCTCATCACCCACAAGCTGCGCGAGATCCTGGCGATCACCGATACGGTTTCCGTGATGCGGCAGGGCGAGATGGTGGCGACCTTGCCGACCAGGCAGGCGACGCGCGAGCAGCTCGCGGAGTTGATGGTCGGGCGCAAGGTCCGCCTGGAACTCGACAAGACCGCCGCGGAGCCGGGTGAAGAGCGCTTGTCGGTGCGGAACCTGTCCGTGATCGACGGCAAGGGCGTTCCGCGCGTCGATAACGTCAGCTTCGATGTCCGGGCCGGCGAGATCGTGGGGATCGCCGGCGTCTCGGGCAACGGGCAGAGCGAGCTCCTGGAGGCGCTGTCCGGTATTCGGTTGATGTCGAGCGGCGAGATCAATCTGTGCGGCCGGGTGATTTCCGTCGGTGCTCCGTGCGGGCCTGCCTCGGCACGCGAGCATGGCTTGGCCCATGTGCCGGAGGACCGCTTGCGCCTCGGCGTCGTGACCGCGTTCCCAGCCTGGGAGTCCTGCGTCCTCGGTTATCACGAGGATGCCGCCTACAATGGTCGCGTGCTGATGGACCATGAGGCGATGGCCAATGCTTGCGGCAAGCTGATGGAGCGTTTCGATGTGCGTCCGCGCGATCCGGATCTCAAATGCGCCAATCTGTCCGGCGGCAACCAGCAGAAGCTGATCCTGGCGCGGGAGATCGATCGAAAACCGAAGGTCCTGCTGGTCGGCCAGCCGACCCGCGGCGTCGATATCGGCGCGATCGAGTTCATCCACCGACAGCTTATCGCCCTGCGCGATGCCGGCTGCGCGATCCTGCTGGTCTCGGTCGAGCTGGACGAAGTCATGTCCTTGAGCGACCGCATCCTGGTGATGTTCCAGGGCCGCATCGTCGGCGAAGTGAACGGGGACGAGGCGGAGGAGCGCACACTCGGCCTGATGATGGCCAACGCCCATGCCCAGGCGGACGAAGCCGCATGAGCGGGGCACCGCAAGTCGCACTGCCACGCTGGATCGACATCGGGCTGCTGCCGATCATCAACCTGATCCAGGCCCTGCTCGTCGCCGGGCTGGTGGTGCTGGTCATCGGCGTCAATCCGCTGGAGGCCATGCGCATCATGGCCTGGGGCGTGGTGCAGGACTCGGTGTCGATTTCCTACACGCTCTATTACGCCACCGACTTTGTATTCACCGGCCTCGCCGTCGCGGTCGCGTTCCATGCCGGCTTGTTCAATATCGGCGGGGAAGGGCAGGCCTATATCGCCGGCCTCGGCGTCACGCTGGCGATGCTGGCGCTCGATCAATACCTGCCGGGGTTCCTGCTGATCCCGATCGCGCTGGTCGCCGCGATCGTCTTCGGCGCCGGATGGGCACTGATCCCCGCCTACCTGCAGGCCTATCGCGGCAGCCACATCGTGATCACCACCATCATGTTCAATTTCATCGCCGCGTCGCTGATGGTCTATGTCGCGTCGGACATCCTGCGGCCGCCGGGCGAAATGGTGCCGAGCAGCCGCGAATTCGCGCCTTCCGCCGACCTGTTGCATGTGCATGACGTGTTGAATTGGCTGGGGTTCGACGTGCCCAGCACGCCGCTCAATCTCTCGATCCTGTGGGCGGCCGTTTGCTGCATCTTCGTGTGGGTGTTCATCTGGCGCACCCGTTGGGGCTATGCGATCCGCGCGGTCGGCCTGTCGCCCAAGGCGGCAATCTATGCCGGCATCTCGCCCAAGCGGGTCATCATGATCGCGATGTGCCTGTCCGGCGCCTTGGCCTCCGGGGTCGCGTTGAACCAGATCATCGGCTACCACCATCACCTGCTGCTGGATTTCGTCGCCGGCGCCGGCTTCACCGGCATCGCGGTGGCGCTGATGGGCCGCAACCACCCTGTCGGCATCGTGCTGGCGGCCATTCTGTTCGGCGCGCTCTATCAGGGCGGGGCCGAGCTCTCTTTCGAGATTCCGACCATCAATCGCGATATGGTGGTCGCGATGCAGGGGCTCATCATCATGTTTTCCGGGGCGCTCGCCTACATGAACCGGCCCTGGATTGCGCGGCTTTACTTGTTGTTCAATCGCCGCGCCGTCCTGGCGGAAGCGACCTGACATGGAAGATTTCTGGCTCCAGGCGGTCTCGATCCTGTCGGCCACGCTTCGGATGGCGACGCCGCTGGTGTTCGCCGCCATGGCGGGCATGTTCTCGGAGCGCTCCGGCACCATCGATATCGGGCTGGAAGGCAAGATGCTGGCAGCAGCCTTCGCCGCGGCCTGCATCGCCGTGGTGACGGGATCGGCCTGGGTCGCGCTGCTGGGCGCCATCATCGTCGGCGTCATGATGGCGCTGCTGCACGGCGTCGCCTGCATCACTTATCGCGGCAACCAGGTGGTGAGCGGAGTCGCTATCAACATCATGGCGGCGGGTCTGACGATCGTGCTGGGCAACGCATGGTTCGGCCGGGGCGGACAGACGCCTGACCTGACGCCGGACGCGCGCTTCATGCCGTTGAGGTTTCCGGGGTGGGAGAATGCAGCCTCCATTCCCTTCATCGGTCCGATCTATTCCTTTGTGATCGGCGGGCACAATCTGCTGGTCTACATTGCCTTCATCACGGTGCCGATTGCCTGGTGGGTCCTGTATCACACGCGCTTCGGGCTGCGCCTGCGCGCGGTCGGCGAGGACCCGAAGGTGGTCGATACCGCCGGTATTTCGGTGGCCTGGCTGCGCTATCGCGCCGTCATCATCGCGGGCACCTTGTGCGGCTTTGCCGGCACCTATCTTGCCATTGCGCAAAATGCTGGTTTCAGCCCGAACATGACGGCGGGGCGGGGCTTCATCGCATTGGCCGCCATGGTGTTCGGCAAGTGGCGGCCCTGGCCCGCGATGTTCGCATGCCTGTTATTCGGCCTACTGGACGCGATCGCGATCCGGCTGCAGGGTGCGAAGTTCCCAGGCATCGGCGAGGTGCCGGTCGAGTTGATCCAGGCCTTGCCTTATATTCTGACCGTGGTGCTGCTGGCGGGCTTTGTCGGACGCGCGATGGCCCCGCATGCACTCGGGCAACCCTACGTCAAGGAGCGTTGAGCCAATGGACCAGCGGCTGTTCACGGCGGCACGTGCTGCCATGGAGCGCGCCTACGCGCCCTATTCGAAATTCCTGGTGGGTGCCGCGATCCTGGCGGAGAACGGCCAGATCTACAGCGGCTGCAATGTCGAGAACGCGGCCTATCCGGTCGGCACCTGCGCCGAGGCCGGCGCCATCGCCGCCATGGTGCAGGGCGGCGCGCGCCAGATCCGCGAGATCGCGGTGATCGGCGGCGGCGACGTGCTGTGCACGCCTTGCGGCGGGTGCCGCCAGCGCATCCGCGAGTTCGCCGCGGCCGACACCAAGGTCCATGTCTGCGGGCCGGAAGGCCTGCGCCGGACCTTCACGCGCGACGAATTGCTGCCGGCATCCTTCGGCCCGGAAAACCTGGCATGAGCGAAGCGGCCAGTATCATCGCGGCGGCTAGGCCCGGTTTCAAACCCAAGATCGGAATCATCCTCGGCTCGGGTCTTGGCCCGATGGCGGAGGATGTGGCCGAGGCCACGATGTTCGACTACCACGATCTCCCCGGATTTCCGCGGCCGAGCGTCGAAGGTCATGCCGGGCGCCTGTCGCTGGGCAAGATCGGTGCGACGCCGGTGGCGATTCTGCAAGGCCGCTCGCACTTCTACGAGCATGGCCGCGCCGACGCGATGAAAGTCCCGGTGCGCACGTTGCACGCGATCGGATGCGAAGCGCTCATCCTCACCAATGCCGGCGGCAGCCTGGATCCCGCGATGGGTCCCGGCGCAGTCATGATGATCACCGACCATATCAACCTCGTCCAATCCTCGCCGCTCTATGACGAATCCGGCAACAGCCGGTTCGTCGACATGGTCGGCGCCTACGATGCCGGCTTGCAGCAGCACGCGCGCGATGCCGCGCAGGCAGCCGGCGTCGCGTTGCATGAAGGCGTCTATGTCTGGTTCTCCGGCCCGCATTTCGAGACGCCGGCCGAGGTGCGGTTCGCGCGCCTGATCGGCGGCGCGGCGGTCGGCATGTCGACGGTGCCCGAAGTGATCCTGGCGCGCCAGGTCGGTATGAAGGTCGCGGGCTTTTCCATCATCACCAATCTCGGCGCGGGCATGAGCGACGCGCCCATGAGCCACGAGCACACGATGCAAGTGGCCGCCGGCGCCGCTGCCGATTTGCGGCGATTGCTCAATCGCATGATCGCCGGCTGGGCGCCCTGATGCTGCCGCAGGAGATCATCCGCAAGAAGCGCGACGGCGGCGTGCTGAGCGAGGCCGAAATCGAGCATTTCATCGAAGGCCTGACCGACGGCTCCATCACCGAAGGGCAGGCCGCCGCCTTTGCCATGGCGGTGTTCTTTCGCGGCATGGAGATGTCGGAGCGGATCGCCCTGACGCGAGCCATGATGGAATCGGGCGCGGTCCTCGATTGGTCGCGCGACAACCTCACCGGCCCGGTCGTCGACAAGCACTCCACCGGCGGCGTCGGCGACAAGGTTTCGCTGATGCTGGGACCGATCGCGGCGGCGTGCGGTTGCTTCGTGCCGATGATTTCCGGCCGCGGCCTTGGCCATACCGGCGGCACGCTCGACAAGTTCGACGCGATTCCCGGCTACCAGACCCAACCCGACACCGCCTTGTTCCGGCGCGTGGTGCGCGAGGTCGGCTGCGCCATCATTGGCCAGACTGCCAACCTGGCGCCGGCCGACCGCCGCCTCTATGCCATCCGCGACGTGACGGCGACGGTCGAATCCATCCCGCTGATCACCGCTTCCATCCTGTCCAAGAAGCTGGCGTCCGGCCTGCAAGGTCTGGTGATGGATGTGAAGACCGGCAGCGGCGCCTTCATGGCGACCTTGGAATCGTCGCGTGAACTCGCCGACAGCATCGTGCGCGTCGCCAGCGGAGCGGGGGTCAAGACCACCGCCCTCATCACCGACATGAACCAGGTGCTTGGCCACACCGCCGGGCACACCACGGAAATGCAGGAGGCGATCCATTACCTGACCGGCAAGCGCCGCGATGTTCGGCTCGACCAGGTGACGCGGGCCTTGGTGGTGGAAATGCTGCTGGTCGGCGGCCTTTGCGGGACCGCGCAAGAGGCGGCTGCCAAGATCGACACGGCGCTCTCGAGCGGCCGCGCGGCCGAGATTTTCGGCCGCATGGTGGCGGCGCTCGGCGGCCCGGCCGATCTGCTGGAACGGCCGGGTGTCTATCTTGCGGCGGCTCCCATCGTAAAACCTAGTGCGCCGTCACGGTCCGGGCGGATCTCTGCCATCGACACGCGGGCGGTGGGCGTCGCGCTGATAGAGCTTGGCGGCGGCCGTGCCACAGCCCAGGACAAGATCGACCACCGGGTCGGTTTTTCCGAGTTCCGCGGACTGGGCGAGGAAGTGGGCCCCCAGCAGCCGATTTGCATCATTCACGCCGCCGACAGCGCATCCTGGTCCCGCGCTGCCGCCGCCATCCGGGCGGCCGTCCAATTGACCCGGGACGGGGCAACTGTTCCCTCGCCAATTCACGAGCGGATTGCGGTAGACTAGGCGGCATGCAGCGGCGTGCCATCATTCTGGTCCTGGATTCCTTCGGCATCGGCGCGACGGCGGATGCCGCGCAATTCGGCGATGCCGGAGCCGATACCCTCGGCCATATCGCGGAAGCCTGCGCCGGCGGACGCGCCGATAAGCAAGGCGTGCGATCGGGGCCCCTGCGGATCCCGAACCTGGCGCGCTGGGGCCTTGGCCGCGCGGCGGAGATTTCGACCGGCGTGGTTCCTGCCGGCCTTGAGATAGACCGCGTTGAAGGTGCCTATGGTTGCGCCGCCGAGGAGAGCAGGGGCAAGGACACGCCAAGCGGCCATTGGGAAATGGCCGGCTGCCCGGTGCCGTTCGACTGGGGCTATTTCCCGCGCGAGCTTCCCTGCTTCCCGCGCGCCATCATCGACCAGCTCGTCGCGGAGTTCGATCTGCCTGGCATCCTCGGCGACTGCCACGCGTCCGGCACCGAGATCATCGCCGAGCTGGGCGCCGAGCATGTCAGGACCGGCAAGCCGATCTGCTACACCTCCGCCGACAGCGTGTTCCAGGTCGCAGCACATGAGCAGCATTTCGGGCTGGAACGGCTCTATCGTTTCTGCGAGCGCTCCAAGGAGTTGCTGGAGCCCCTCAATATCGGCCGCGTGATCGCGCGTCCCTTTGTCGGAGAAAGGCCGGCCGATTTCCGCCGCACCGCTCATCGCCGCGACTACACCACGCCGCCGCCCCAGGAAACGCTGCTCGATCGCGTCTCCGCATCCGGCGCGGAGGTCTGGAGCATCGGCAAGATCGCCGACATCTTCGCGCATCGAGGCATCTCCAGGAAATTAAAAGCAGACGACAACGGCGGGTTGTTCGATCGCACGCTCGATGCGGTCGCGCAGGCCAAGGACCGCGCCCTGGTCTTCGCCAACTTCGTCGATTTCGACATGCTCTACGGCCATCGCCGCGACGTGGTCGGCTATGCCGCCGCGCTCGAGGCCTTCGATCGCCGCCTGCCGGAGCTGGAAGCGCGCTTGCAGCCCGGTGACCTGGTGCTGGCGACCGCCGACCACGGCTGCGATCCGACCCGCCCCGGCACCGATCACACGCGCGAGCATGTGCCGGTGCTGTTCTTCGGTCCCGGCATCGCGGCCGGCCCGCTCGGCAAGCGGCCGAGCTTCGCCGATATGGGCCAGACCATCGCCCGGCACCTGAAGCTGGCGCCGCTGGCGCATGGACGAGACTGCTTCGCATGACACCCCGGCGCTTCCGCACCGAAGACGGCCGCCTGTCGCCCGAAATGCGCGCTGCCTTCGATGCCGACGGCTATCTGTTCCTGGAGAATTTCGTCGGGCCCGCGGACTGCGACCGGCTGCGCGCCAGGGCCCAGGAATTGGTCGAATCCTTCGATCCTGCCGAGCATCGTACGGTCTTCTCGACCACCAGCCGCTCGCACGCCGCCGCCGCATACTTCGAGAGTTCCGGCGACAAGATCCGCTTCTTCTTCGAGGAAGGCGCCTTCGATGCTCAGGGAGAATTGAAGCAGCCCAAGGCGCTGTCGATCAACAAGATCGGCCACGCCATGCACGACCTCGATCCTGCCTTTGATGCGTTCTCGCGCACCGCGAAGTTGCGGGCGCTGGCGCGGGATCTGGGCGTGCGCGCGCCCCGGCTGCTGCAATCCATGTACATCTTCAAGCAGCCGCATATCGGCGGCGAGGTGGTCTGGCACGTCGATTCCACCTATCTCTATACCGAGCCGCTCAGCTGCATCGGTTTCTGGTTCGCGCTCGAGGATGCGACCATGGAAAACGGCGCGATGTGGTGCCTGCCCGGCGCGCATCGGCTGCCGTTAAAGTCGCGATTCCTGCGTCGGGATGGCAAGTTGGTCACGGATGTGCTCGACTCTTCACCTTGGCCGGACGATCCGCGAGTCGGGCTGGAAGCGGCCAAGGGGTCTTTGATCGTGCTGCATGGCCTGCTGCCGCACTACAGCGGACCTAATACTTCCGACATATCCCGCCACGCCTACACGCTGCATATGATCGACGGGGAATGCCGGTATCTACCTGACAATTGGCTGATCCGCGGACCCGAATTGCCGTTGCGCGCGCTATGATTGAGCGCTGGCACCAAGGTTTCACCTTTCGTTAAGCACTGTGCCGACGTAATGTCGGCATTGCCTCGCTTCACATTTGCCGAGGGAACAGGCGTGCGAATTCTGTTGGCCGATGACCACGAGTTGGTCTGTGACGGCTTCAAGGCGGTTATCGAGCGTCATACTCCGGAAGCCGAAGTGGTGACGGCGCGCAGCTTCGACGAAGCTTTTGCGCTGGTCCTCGCCAATGGCTGCTATGACGTGACCTTGCTCGATCTCCACATGCCGGGCATGCAGGGGCTGGAAGGCCTGAAACGCATGGTCGCGCATTGCCCGGACTCGGCGGTCGCCATCATCACTGGCATGGTCACCAAGCCGGTGGCTACCTCCGCACTGGCGGCGGGCGCCAAAGGCTTCATCCCCAAGACCCTGTCCGGCGCCAAGCTGATTTCGGCGCTGGAAATGATGGCCAAGGGCGAGGTCTATGCGCCGGAAGACCTGATGCGGCCGACCGGTGCGACCGAAGGGCTGAAGATCGTGGGCGCCGAGGTCCTGACGCCGCGAGAGCTGGAAGTGGCGGCCATGCTGGTCAAGGGCGCCTCGAACAAGGAGATCGCCCGCGCGCTCGACCTGCAGGAAGTGACGGTCAAGCTCCACGTCCGCAACCTGTGCCGCAAGCTCGAGACCAAGAACCGCACCCAGATCGCCGTGCGCCTGGCCCAGCTCGGGCAATTCATGTGACCGGCTCGGGCCGCCGCAATTCCGCGGCCAGCCGTTCCAGCTCTCTGGCCTCGGGCACGGTTTCGAACTGAAAGACCCGTGGTTTCGCGGCGCCATGCCGCAGCCGCTGCGCGATCTCGCCGTCGCTGGACTGCGCCAGCACGATGGCATGGCACTTCGATCCCATCTCGGCGACCAGCTCCAGGGCGCCATCGACGCTGGTCGTGGAGGCAACGCGCAATCCGAGCCCGGTCAGGCGACGGGACAGCTCTTCGGCCGTTACCTCGGAGGCATGGATGATCAGCGCATCGAGTTCGTCCTCGTGAGCGTCCAGTTCCAGCGGTGCGCCCACCTCGGGCGCGATCCGCGCCGGCCAGAGCAGGGTGGCGGTGGTCTGCTTGTGCGGGCAGGTATCGACCATGATCACGCCCCCGGTTTCGATCATCAGCGTGCCCAGCAGGGCCATGGCTGCGACCTCCGCCACCGCTTCGTCCGAATGGGCGAGGTCGAACATCTTGCCGACCAGCTCGCGCGACCAGCCGTGGCCTCCGAAATCGCAGCGTACGCGGCCATAGCGCCAGCTCGGGCGCAGGGCGCCGAACTGCACCTTGGTGCGCTGGGGATCGACGGGGTCGGACCAGATCTCCAGCCGGTGCCCGCTGATCGCGAAATCGTCGGCAGCCGTCGAGGTGGCGCCGACCACGGAATCGACCAGGATGCGGATGTGGGTGTCCTGGCGGCCGAGCAACGGGATCGCCGCGGCACACAGATGCAGGATGGCCTGGCCGACTTCCGATTCGGTCGCGGTGACTTCGACATCGGCGCCGGGCGGAACGTCCAGCGCTATTCTGGTCGCGATGGCGGCCTGGGCCGAGCGGGCCGCTTCGGTCGCCATGTCACCCAGCCGCGTGATATGCGTCGGATCGTTCGACCAGCCAAGCGCCGCGCCGAAGTTGCGGATATCGGCGAGGGCGATCTTGGTGGCGTCCCTGATGCGCGCGATCTGCCGGCGATGCAGTTCGCTCAACCGCGCATCGCCGCACAGCAGTTCGGCATAGCCCTGGACAGGCCCAAGCTCGTTGTTCAGCTCGTGACAAAATCCGCGGATCAGATTGCCGACCGACATCAGGTGCCCGATCCGCGCCAGCGGCACCGGCAGTGCGGAAACGGAAGATAGGTCCCCGGCGCTGTCGTCGCGCGAACCGTCTGCAGCCATCTGCTCCGAGGCCGCCGATTGCTCGCCGGCGGCGGGCAGAGCGCGCGCCACCAGGACAGCCACCACGATCACCGCCGCCGCGCTGACCAGCAGCAGCAGAATGGCAATGCGGAGATAGCCGTTGACGGCGGCGAATGCATCCATGATGCGAACCGCGTCGGGCGCCAGGGCAAGGACCGCGCTGGTCAGGCGTTCTTGCCACCCGATCAGCGCAGTCGCCAGCCCCAGGGTGAGCAAGGCGACGATTGCTCCAGCGCGGATCGCCAGGCTTTCCGCATTCCTGCCAGTCATTCTTTCGGGTCTCGGGAAGACGCGAACAATGCAGCGATCGCGGACTTCGCCCGCGCGACCGCGATCTGAACCGCGGCGCTGCGCTCGACCATGCGGTCCATGTCGTGCGTGTCCTGCGCAAGCGCGGCGGACAGGGCCGCGAGCTCGCGCAGGCCGAACGCGTCTGCCGCGTCATGCAAGGCGCGGAAGGCGACACGTACGCCGTCGATGTCGTTAGCGCGGATCGCGTGCTCGGCACGATCGATCTGTGCATCGATCTCCTTGGGCAAGCGCCCGGCAAGGGCCGCGAAATCGAGTGCCGGCATGACCATCCTGAGCTCAGCTGCGCGTTGAGGATCCAGCGCTACCGGTCGCTCGGCGCCGGTTCCGTCACCGGCCTGCCAGGATGGTCCATCGGTCCAGCGCATGACAACGTCCTGCAACTGGTCGAGATGCAGCGGCTTGGCGAGGTAATCGTCGAACCCCGCGGCCAGGTAGCGCTCGCGGTCGCCGACCATCGCATTGGCCGTGACGGCCACGATGGGCGTGCCGCCATGGGTGCCGGGCAAGGCGCGGATGGCGGCGGCCGCACTGAGGCCGTCCATTTCCGGCATCTGGATGTCCATCAGGATCAAGTCGAACACCTTGGCCCGCGCCGCCGCCAGCGCCTCGCGCCCATTGCTTGCCGTGATGACATTGTGGCCCAGGCGTGCCAGCATCTGGATAACCAGCTCGCGATTGATGTCGTTGTCCTCGGCGACCAGGATCGACGCCTGGCGGTGCATGCCCGATGCTGGATCGTTGCGGACCAGTATCGGCCGGTCGAGCGGCGATGCGACGATCAGGCAGGGCAGGATGACGGTGAAGGTGCTGCCGGCGCTGGGCGTGCTTTGAACGGTGATGCTGCCGCCCAGCAGCTTGACCAGGCGCTTGACGATCGCAAGGCCAAGGCCGGTGCCGCCGAACCGGCGCGCCATGCCGCTGTCGCCCTGCCGGAACGGCTCGAACAGGTTCGTCATCTGGTCGCGGTCGATGCCGATGCCCGTGTCGGTGACCTCGATCCGCAGCTCGCAGCTATCCGCGCGCATGGCGATGGCGGACGCGTATACCACGACGTCGCCGCGCTGGGTGAATTTGACGGCGTTGCCGATCAGGTTGAAAAGGATCTGGCGCAGTCGCGTGGGATCGGACTTGAGCCACTTCGGCACGGTTGGCGCGATCTCCGTGCGCAGCGCGATGCCCTTGGCGTTGGCGCGCACCTTGAGAAGAGCGGTCACGCCTTCGATCAATCCAGCCACGTCGAAATCCAGCAGCTCCGTCTCGGTCTTGGCGGCATCGAGCTTGGACAGGTCCAGGATGTCGTTGATGATGGTGAGGAGCGTTTCCGCCGAATCCAGCGCCGTGGAGGCCCATCTCTTCTGATCCGGATTGAGCTTAGAATCGAGCATGAGGGACAGCATGCCGATGATGCCGTTCATCGGCGTGCGGATTTCGTGGCTCATGGTCGCCAGGAACTGCGACTTGGCGGTGTTGGCCGCATCGGCGGTTCGACGCTGCTCCTCCAGGTCGCGCGCCAGCACCGCCAGGGATGCAGCCTGGTGGCGCAGCTCCTCCTGGGCGTTCAGCAATTCGGTCACGTCGGTATGGACGCCGACCACGCGCGTGACGCGGCCTTCGTCGTCTTTCATCTTGATGCCGCGCGTCAGGATGTGGACGTCGTGCCCCAGCTTGTGCCGGAACCGCTGGACCATCTCGAAGCTGCCGGTCCGGTCCTCGAGGAAATCGGCGAAGCGCTGCGCCACCCGGTCGCGGTCCTCGCGATGGACCAGGGCCGACCAGGTCGAGAGCGAATCCGGCAGCTCGCCTTCGGCATAACCGAGCTGCTCCTTCCAGCGCGGCGAGAGCCAGACGCGGTGCTCGTTCGGCCGCCAATCCCAGATGCCGTCGTTGCTGCCGAGGATCGCGAGGCTGAGGAACTGCTCGCGCTCGCGCAGTCGGGCCTCGATCTGCGCCTTGTCCATGTTGAGCGCGGCCAGCAGCAAGCAGGTCAATGTGAGGCAGGCGATGAAACTGTGCAGGCTGATCAGTTCAGAGAGCGCGTCAGGAGCGCCGAGGAATCGTTCGCTGCTCAACCTAGTTGTTGCCAGGGCGACGGCCGCGATGCAAAGCACCACCGCCATGGAGACCCGCCGCGGCGCGCGCAACGTCACCCACGCGACAATCGGAAAGACGATGAAGGCCGCGCCGCCATGGCCGACGGCCGGCCAGATCACCGGCAATTGCAGGGCGGCGAAGGCCAGGAAGGTAAGCAGGCCGGCTTCGACCCAGTTCTGCGTCGTGATGCCATGTTCGCTGCGGCTGGTCAGGATCAGGATGCCCGGTGCGACGGTGATGACGCCGCCTGCGTTGCCGCCCCAGAATATCAGGACGTTGTACCAATAATCCGCCCAGCTCATCGTACCCATGGCGCTTAGCACATAGATGGCCGTGAGCGCGTTGAGCAGCGTGCTGATCGGTGCGCCGATCGCGACCAGCGCCGCGATATCGCGCAACCGTCGTAGCGAACTGTCGAAGCCGACCAGCCGCAGCAACAGCATGCCGATCAGCGGTTCAGCGACCGTCAAGGCGGGCAACAGCACGGCAGCCAGCGGCGACGTGAAACCCCAGATCAGATTAGCGGCGAAGGCCCCGATCCAGATCGGGATGATGCCCCGCCACCCGAAACGCAGCAGGACGGCAAGGACGAAGCCGCTGGGCGGCCAGACCACCGAAACGCCGGTTTCCAGGACAAACGCATATCCGACCGCGAAGCACAGGAGATAGCCGACGGCAATCAGGCCGCCTTCGATCAGCGAGCTTGCGCTGACTGGAACGCGCCAGGGAATTCTGCCGGTTTCCGTCTGCGTTGCCAAAGTCCGTCCGTTCGCGCTTTCGTGGCCCGTCTGCCATCATTCAATCCCCCATCCCCCCTGGCAACAGCAAATGCGCGCCGGAATGGTGGGCAGGGCTGTCTTCCCCTGGGAAACGCGGGCGGAATTCTGGTCTGCGGACGACGCCGGGCCCGCCGGCTAGGACGCTCCCGGAATGACGGGGCGCGGGCCGCATGCTAGCCTCCGCGCCATGAAGACTGAGCTTGTGGCCCAGGAACTATCGCCCGATGAAGTACCGGCCGATCCGGCTGCCTGGTGCCGTACTTTTGCGGACCGGCCGGGTCTGGCGCTGTTCGACAGCGCGCTGAAGGACCGGCGCCTTGGCCGCTACTCCTTCCTCGGCATCGATCCGTTCGCGCGGCTCGAGGCAGAGCGTGCCGGCGTGCGCTTGAACGGCGCAGCGATCGGCGGCGATCCCTTCAACGCGATCGGCGAGCTGTGCGAGCGTTATGGAGTTGAGCCGCGGCCCGACCTGCCGCCATTCCAGACCGGCCTTGCTGGATATTTCGGCTATGGCCTGCGCCATCATGTCGAACGCGTGCCCGCTCATGCCCACGCCGACATCGCCTGGCCCAATCTCATCCTCGGCCTCTATGACCTCGTGTTCGCCGTCGATCACATGGAAAGCCGGGCATGGCTGCTGGCGAGCGGCTATCCGGAGACCACGCCGCGCGCCCGGCGCGAACGTGCCGAGGCGCGCATCGGCTGGGCGCGGGACCGGCTGCGCCGCGCGCCCCAGAAGTCGCCGACTGCTTCCTGGGCGATCTCCGCAAAGCCAGATCTCAGCCCAGCAGGATTCAGGGATGCGGTGCGGCGGACGATCGATTACATCGAGGCTGGCGACATCTACCAGGCCAACATCACGCAGCGCTTCCGCGCCAGGCTGCCGTCGGGCTTCGACCGTCTGTCGCTGTACCAGGCGCTGCGCACCCGCAACCCGGCGACCTTCGGCGCATATCTCGATTTCGGCCCGACCGCCATCCTTTCGTCCTCGCCGGAGCGCTTCTTGAAGGTGGCGGACGGAACAGTCGAAACGCGGCCAATCAAAGGCACGCGCCCGCGCGGCCGCGGCCCCGCCGAGGACAAGGCACTGGCGGCGGAGCTGCTGGCGAGCGCCAAGGATCGTGCGGAAAACCTGATGATCGTCGACCTGCTGCGCAACGACATCAGCCGGGTCTGCGAGATCGGCTCGGTCAAGGTCCCGACTTTGTTCGGGCTCGAAAGCTATGCGACGGTGCATCACTTGGTCTCGGTCGTGACCGGGGAGCTGGCGCAGGGACGCAGCGCGGTCGATCTGCTGCGCGCCTGCTTCCCCGGCGGCTCGGTCACCGGTGCGCCGAAGATCCGCGCCATGGAAATCATCGCGGAGCTGGAGCCGACGGCGCGCGGGCCTTATTGCGGCTCGATCGGATATCTCAGCGCCGATGGCGGCATGGACAGCAACATCGTCATCCGCACCTACTGCCTCCAGGGCCAGGACCTGACCTTCCAGGTCGGCGGCGGCATCGTCGCCGATTCCGATCCGCAGGCCGAATACGAGGAGAGCCTGGCCAAAGCCAAGGCGCTGATCGAAGTCCTGGCGCAAGGCGGCGTTCAATCCGCGCACGGATCGGCGGCATGATCTGGCTCAATGGCCGGCTGGTCGCGCGCGAGCAGGCCCACATCGACCCCGCGGACCGCGGCCTGCTGCTGGCCGACGGCTTGTTCGAGACGTTGCGCGCCTATCGCGGCCATGTCTTCAAGCTCGAGGACCATCTGCAGCGCATGGCGGCCGGCGCGGCCGAGCTGGCGATTCCGCTGCCGCTCGACCCGCCGAGCATCGCGGACGCCGTGCGGGAAACCCTTGCCGCCAACCAGCTTGCAGCGGCCGACGCCGCCTTGCGCATCACGCTGACGCGCGGTCCGGGGCAGCGCGGCCTGCTGCCACCGGACGACCCGCTGCCCACCCTCATCATCTCGGCCGCCGCCTATCATCCGCCGCCGAGTTCGGACGGCTTCGTTACCGTCACGGCCAAGCGGGCCCGACGCAACGAGAAATCCCTCACGGCCCGCCTCAAGACCCTGTGCTACCTCGACAACGTGATCGCGCAGACCGAGGCGGAAGCGGCCGGCGCCGACGAGGCGATCATGCTGAACAACCGCGACGCCGTTGCCTGCGGTGGGCGGAGCAATGTGTTTGCCGTGATCGATGGCGTTCTGACGACACCGGCGATCGAGGAAGGCGCGCTGCCCGGCATTACGCGCCATGCGATCCTCGCCCTGTGCAAGAGCGAACGCATCGAGGTCGCCGAGCGTGCGATCACGCGCGCCGAATTGCGCAAGGCTGCAGAGATATTCGTCACCAACTCGCTGCTGGAGATCATGTCCGTCCGTCAGTTCGACGGCGCCGATCTCCCCGCGGGTGCCGTGACCAGGCGGCTTGCGGGCGCCTATTCGGGTCTGAGGCCGTGACGGCTCGCGTCGTCGTGCTCGGCATGCATCGGTCCGGCACTTCGTGCGTGGGCGAATTGCTCGCTGCCATGGGAGCCTATTTCGGGCCGCCTGGCATGGGTACTGGCGGCACCATCGAGAACCCGCACGGGCTGTTCGAACGCAAGGACCTGCGCCAGCTCTGCCATTTCATTCTGCAGCAGGCGCGTGCGGAATGGTGGGCGACCAGCCGGCTTTCGCCGGATCGCGTGCCGGCGGCGGCGTGGGCGAGGGCCGACGAGATGCTCGCGCCCATCCTGGCCGACCTCGACGCGCATGAGCCCTGGTTCATCAAGGAACCGAGGCTGTGCATCCTGTTGCCGATGTTGCGCGCGCACTTCGGAAACGTCGTCGCCATCTGCGTCTGGCGCGACCCGCTGGAAGTCGCCGAATCTCTTTGGACCCGCGATGCCATTCCCATCGCGTTTGGTGCCGCGCTGTGGGAGCGGTACGTGCGCGCGTCTTTCGCCGCCGGCGTGCCTGGCGCTATCATCAGCTACAATCGTCTGATCGCCGACCCGGAAGGCACCACGCGCCAGTTGTTGGAGGATCTGACAAGGCTTGGCGTCACCGGCTTGCACATGCCGGACGCCCGGCAACTCGCGCACGCGGTCGATCCTGCCCTGCATCGCAGCCGTCCGCGCCAGCGTGAGGTGACGGAGATCCTCGCGGTATCGCAGCGCCGGCTGCTGGCCGCGCTCGAAACCGGAAATCCCGCCGATCCCGAACTGGCGAGGCCTCTGTCCGCGGAGCAGATGGCGAAGCTCGCCGCGCTGGAAGAGGCGCGCCGGCAACAGATGAAAGCGGCGGCCTACCGGTCGCTGGCCGAGGCGCGGAAGCGTCGCGCGGCAGTGCCCATGCTGACGCGCATGCGCGAGATCGGCTCCGCGCTACGCTATGTTCCCTGCAATCCTGCGCAGTGGCACAAATGGCACCGGCGCGGCAAGTTTCGCCGGCGGTTGCGCCAGCACCTCGAGGCCTGCGCGATCGCCGCAGGCGGCGCGTTCGATTCAAATTGGTATGTGAAGCGCTATCCCGACGTGGCGGCGTCGAAGGCCGATCCGCTGATGCATTTCGTGCGCTATGGGGCGGCGGAGGGGCGGGATCCTTCACCCGCATGTCCCACCAGCCGGCATCTGCACGTCATGCTCGGCGGCGCCGCGCCGGCCTGACCGCCTCAGCGGACGACGGAACCCCAGAGATCGTATTCATCGGCTTGGCTGATCTTGGCCTGGACCAGATCGCCCGGCTTCAGCGTGGTCTCGCCGTCCAGATAGACATTGCCGTCGATCTCGGGCGCATCGGCGGGAGAGCGGCCGGTCGCGCCGTCTTCGTCCACCTCGTCGATCAGGACGGGCAGGGTGCGGCCAACCTTCTTGGCCATGCGGCGCTCGCTGATCTGGCGCTGGGCCTCCATGAAGCGGTCGAAGCGGTCCTGCTTCTCGTCCTCGTCGACATGGTCGGCGATCTCGTTGGCTTTGGCACCTTCGACCGGCTCGTATTTGAAGCAGCCGACGCGGTCCAGCTCCGCCTCGTGCAGCCAATCCAGCATTTCGTCGAACTCGGCCTCGGTTTCGCCGGGGAAGCCGACGATGAAGGTCGAGCGGATGGTGAGGTCGGGGCAGATCGCGCGCCACTTGGCGATGCGGCCCAGCACCTTTTCCTGGTTGGCCGGCCGGCGCATGGCCTTGAGCACGCGCGGGCTCGCATGCTGAAACGGGATGTCGAGGTAAGGCAGGATCTTGCCCTCCGCCATCAGCGGCAGCACTTCATCGACATGCGGATAGGGATAGACGTAATGCAGGCGCACCCAGATACCGAGTTGCGACAGCGCTTGGCACAGCTCGGTCATGCGCGCCTTCACCATCTCACCGCGCCACTTGCTCTCGGCATATTTGATGTCGACGCCGTAGGCGCTGGTGTCCTGCGAGATGACCAGCAGCTCCTTGACGCCGGCCTTGGCCAGGTTCTCCGCCTCGATCAGGACGTCGCGCACCGGCCGGCTGACCAGGTCGCCGCGCAGGCTGGGGATGATGCAGAAGGTGCAGCGATTGTTGCAGCCCTCTGAAATCTTGAGATAAGCGTAGTGTCGCGGCGTCAGGCGCAAGCCCTGCGGCGGCACCAGATCGACATAGGGATCATGCTTCGGCGGCACTGCCTGATGCACGGCGCTGACCACCGATTCATACTGCTGCGGGCCGGTGACCGACAGCACGCCGGGATGGACCGAGCGGATCGCCTGCTCGTTGCCGCCCATGCATCCGGTGACGATGACCCTGCCGTTTTCCTTCAGCGCTTCGCCGATCGCGTCGAGCGATTCCTGCTTGGCGCTGTTGAGGAAGCCGCAGGTGTTGACGATCACGACGTCGGCGCCGTCATAGGAATCCGAAACGACATAGCCCTCCGACCGCAGCTTGGTCAGGATCCGCTCGGAATCCACCAAGGCTTTCGGACAGCCGAGACTGACGATGCCGACCTTCGGGGCGGCCTTGGACGCGCTTTGTTTCATCAGGACCTGAAATCCGGCGGGCGGCCCGCTGCCGCCCACGTTCGCCGCGGGTCCTATCGCGAAACCCACGATGGTGCAAGAGCAGGCGGTGCAAGGCAGCCATCCATCGACGGCTAGCCCATACGGCGCCCAAGCTTTCGGCTTTAAGGCTCTGCGTTTGAAGGAAATTCCCGGGGGAGGAGCGCTCGCCAGCGCAACCTCGGCGCCGACTATATTCGTCTGCTTCGCGCATTTTCCTGCCAGGCCCGGCCCTCAACTCACGAAGAAATTGCAGGCATTGCGCGAACATCATTGCGAAGATGCCGCGATATGCTAGGTTGCTCGCTACAAAATAGCGGAGAATGACGGATTGGCGATCGAAAATGCCTTTATCAGCCTCGATGCGCTGGACAGCAAGATCCTGGCGGCATTGCAGGAAGACGGGCGGCTCAGTAATGTCGAACTTGCGGAGCGGGTCGGCCTCTCGCCCTCGCCTTGCCTGCGCCGGGTCAAACGCCTGGAGGAGGAGGGCTACATTGCCGGCTACAAGGCAAAGGTCGATCGGCGCCGCCTCGGCCTGGGCATGACGATCTTCGTCGGCGTCAAGGTGGACGGTCATCGTGACGCCAACGCCACCGCCTTCCAGGATGCCGTGCGCAAGCTACCGGAGGTCGTCGCCTGCCACATGGTGTCCGGCGAAGCTGACTTCCTGCTGGAAGTGGTTGTTGCAGATTTAGCGGCTTACGACGCGTTCCTCTCGCACACCCTCCTGCGGATGCCGATGGTGCGCGATATCCGCAGCAATTTCGCCATCCGAACCGTCAAGTCCGATGGCGCGCTACCGGTTTCCGGAGGGTGAGGGTGTCAGCTTTACGGAATCGGCCATGATCCCTATAACCCGGTTCAAGTCTTTGCTCATGCATTCGACGGCGCGGTTCCATGTTTGACGCTAAATGGATTCGGGATAATCCCGAGGCTTTCGACCGTGGCCGCGCGCGCCGCAACCTGCCCCCTTTGGCAGCGGAGATCATCGCGCGCGATGCCAAGCGCCGCGCCGCCCAGACGAGCTGGCAGGAGATGCAGGCTCGCCGCAACGAACTGTCCAAGCAGATCGGCCAGTTGAAGTCCAAGGGCCAGGACGCCACCGCCGTGATGGCGGAGGTCGCAGCCCTCAAGGATAAGATGGCCGAAGCCGAAGCCGCCGAGCAGGCGGCGGCGAAGGAGCTGGACGGCATCCTTGCCAGCATTCCCAATCTGCCGGCGCCCGACGTTCCCGAGGGGCTCGATGAAAAGAGCAACCGAGAGGAGCGGGCGGTCGGCGGCAAGCCGAACTTCGCCTTCACGGCCAAGCAGCATTTCGAGATCGGCGAGGCGCTCGGCCTGATGAGCTTCGAGGACGCGGCCAAGCTGTCGGGCGCGCGCTTTGTCGTGCTGAAGGGCATGCTGGCGCGGCTTGAGCGAGCCTTGGCGCAGTTCATGCTCGATCTGCATACCGGAGAGCTGGGCTACACCGAAGTCTCGCCGCCCTTCCTGGTGCGCGACACGGCGTTGTTCGGCACCGGCCAGTTGCCGAAGTTCGCGGAGGACCAGTTCCGCACTGAGCAAGGCCTATGGCTGATCCCGACGTCGGAAGTGCCGCTGACCAACCTCGCCGCCGACGAGATCATCGACGAGACGGCGCTGCCCTGGCGTTTCACGGCGTTGACGCCGTGTTTCCGCTCGGAGGCCGGCGCGGCGGGCAAGGATACGCGCGGCATGATCCGTCAGCATCAGTTCCTGAAGGTGGAGCTGGTCTCGATCGCTCATCCCGATCATTCGGATGAAGAGCACAAGCGCATGACCAACTGCGCGGAGGAGGTGCTGAAGCGTCTCGGCCTGCCGTACCGCGTGATCACGCTCTGCACCGGGGACATGGGCTTCTCGGCACAGAAGACCTACGACATCGAGGTCTGGCTGCCGGGGCAGAACGCCTATCGCGAGATTTCGAGCTGCTCGAATTGCGGCGAGTTCCAGGCGCGGCGCATGAAGGCGCGCTACCGCAAGCCGGGCGAGAAGGGCACGCACTTTGTCCACACTCTGAACGGCTCCGGCCTCGCGGTCGGACGCACGTTGGTCGCCATCCTTGAAAATTATCAGCAGCAGGATGGATCGGTCGCCATTCCTGCCGTGCTGCGTCCCTACATGAACGGCCTTGAAAGAATCGCAAAGACAAATGCCTAAGGCACCGCTCAAAGATCTGTCCAATGCCCGCATTCTGGTTTCCAACGACGACGGCATCCATGCGCCAGGCTTGAAGGTGCTGGAGCGCGTCGCGCGCTCGCTGTCCAAGGATGTGTGGGTGATCGCGCCGGAGGCCGAGCAGAGCGGCGCCAGCCACGGCCTCACCCTGCGCCGGCCGCTGCCGATCCACAAGATCGGGCCGCGGCGCTTTGCGGTCGGCGGCACGCCGTCGGACTGCGTGCTCATGGCGGTGAAGCACATCATCATGGACCGCGCGCCGGATCTGGTTCTCTCCGGCGTCAATCGCGGCGCCAATCTGGGCGAGGACGTGTTCTATTCCGGAACGGTCGCGGCGGCGCGCGAAGCGGCTTTGCTCGGCATCCCGGCCTTCGCTTTCAGCCAGGTGCGCAAGGGTGACACGCTGCACTGGAAGACTGCGGAGAAGTTCGCGCCCCAGGTCATTCGAAAGCTCTATACCGGGATCTGGCCGCACTCGGTCCTGATCAACGTCAATTTCCCGCCGGTCGCGCCGGACGAAGTGACGGGCATCAAGGTCGCACCACAGGGCCGCCGGCTCGAGCATACGCAGGTGAAGCTGGCGAAGGACCCGTATGGCCGCGACGTGCTGTGGATCGGCGATTTCCCCACCGACGATCCCAAGGACCCGAAGACGGACCTTGGCGCCGTCATCGAGAAGATGGTCGCGGTGACACCGCTGCATTGCGATTCGACCCACGTCGCGACCTTGCGGCTGATCGGCGACCGGTTCCCGGACGTGGCGCCGGCGCGCGCCAGGCCGGCACGCAAGCGGGCGGCCGGATGAGCCTGCAGGCGCGCAAGATCCGCCTCATCATGAACCTGCGCCGTGCGGGCATCACGGATACCCGCGTGCTGGCGGCGCTGGAGCGCGTTCCGCGCGAACAGTTCGTGCTGCCGAATTTTCACGATCAGGCATACGAGGATCAGGCGCTGCCCATCGCGCAGGGCCAGACCATCAGCCAGCCGCAGATCGTCGCTCTGATGACAGAGGCGCTGCAGGTCGAGAAAATGCACAAGGTGCTGGAGATCGGTACCGGCTCCGGCTATCAGGCCGCCGTGCTCGCGCGGCTGGCGCGCCGCGTCTATACCATCGAACGCTTCCAGTCGCTGCTGAAAGAGGCCGAGGCGCGGTTCCACGCACTGCGCATCCACAACATCACCTCGAAAGTCGCGGACGGCGCCAAGGGCTGGAAGGAGCAGGCGCCGTTCGATCGCATCATCGTCACCGCCGCCGCCGACGGCGTGCCGCAGACCTTGATCGATCAATTGGCGGAAGGCGGCGTGATGGTGGTTCCGGTCGGCGCGGAGCGCGGCGACCAGGTGCTGCTGCGCCTGACCAAGAGGCCCGACGGCCTGCACCAGGAAATCCTCGCCGATGTGCGCTTCGTGCCTCTGGTTGGCGGCGCGCTGCCGGAGGAGGAGGGCCGTTCGCCGCGGACGGCACGGAACGGCGCCGCATGATGGCTGGCATCCGTCATTCACGAAAGCTTCTGATCGTCGCGTTCGCGGCGGCGCTTGCCGGCTGCAACCTCGACACCATGCTCGCTGCGCCGCCTGCGCCCGACCCGGCGGTGCCGGCGGGAGCGCCGTTCGGCGAAGTGAAGGACGGCCAGTACGTGGTGGCGCCGGGCGATACCGTCGCGATCGTCTCGGAGCGCACCAACACGCCGATCCGTGCGTTGATCGACCTCAACCGGTTGACGCCACCTTACGCGCTGAAGGCGGGGCAGCTTCTCAATCTGGCCCCGCGCGGCAGCTACGTGGTGCAGAAGGGCGACACGGTCTCCGGCATCGCAGCGCGCCAGGCCGTATCGATCAGCGCGCTGATCCAGCTCAACAACCTGCGGCCGCCCTACACGCTGCAGATCGGGCAGGCTCTGGTGCTGCCGACCGGCGTCGATGCCCCCAGCGCTGTTGCCAGCGCGCCGCAGGCGATCGTGATCCCGACCGGCCAGCAGTCCAAGCCGTTCGTGCCGCAAGGCTCTCCCAACGCGACGACGCAAGCGGGCGCGGCTTCGACTGTTCAGCCCGGTGGCGGTGTCACGTCGAGTGGATTGCCGCCGCTGCAAGGCACGCCCGCGCCTGGATCCGCACCATTGCTCACGCCCGCGCCGGCGCCCGCTCAAACGACGCCGACCCAGACGGCGCAGCTCGAACCGCCGCCACCGCCGCAGCCCGCGCCGTCGGGCGATCCCCTGCCGGCGCTCAAGCCCAACAGCCCGTTCATCTGGCCGGTGGATGGCAAGGTCATCTCCAAGTTCGGTCCGGCCAAGGACAATCTGCGCAACGACGGCATCAATATCGCCGCGCCCGTCGGCGCGCCGGTGAAGGCCGCTGCGGCTGGCGTGGTTGCCTATGCAGGGAACGAGCTGCGCGGCTTTGGCAACATGGTGCTGCTGCGCCATGCCGACGGTTGGGTCACCGCCTATGCACACAATTCGTCGCTGCTGGTGAAGAAAGGCGAAAAGATAGCGCAAGGCCAAACCATCGCCCGCGTCGGCAGCAGCGGCAACGTCGATTCACCGCAACTGCATTTCGAGCTGCGCCAGGGCACCAAGGCCGTCGACCCGCTGAAGGTGTTGACGCGTTAACCGGTCTCAAGTCGGACCGCGAGGGAGGCACGGATGCAACCGCATGAACAACCGATCTTGAAAATCGGGCAACTTGACATTCGCTATCTGATAGACGGAACCATCAGCGGCGCCGCAATGGGCATGTTCGAACTGACCATACCAGCGGGCGCCCGGGTTCCGCCAGCGCACAGCCATAGAGAGAACGAGGAGATCGTCTACGTCCTCGACGGCGTGTTGCGCTACACGGTCGATGACGAGACGCGTGACCTAAAACCCGGCCAGCGTATGTACACGCCGCGTGGCTCCGTCCACGCCTTCAGCAATCCGCACGACAGCACCGCCCGCGCGCTCATCATTCTGACGCCGGACATCGGCGCGCAATACTTTCGCGATATCGCGGAGGTCGTCAGCGCGCCGGGCGGACCCAATCCGGCCAAGATGGCTGAAGTGATGACCCGGTATGGGCTCGTGCTGGCGCCACCGAACCCGTCCACCGCGGCACCGTAAGGGACCTGCCGCAACTTCCTAACCCTGCCGGTCCTTGTATTCCGTGTAGATCAGAATCTTGTTCACCGTCTCGCCATCATCGGACAGCGGCAGGAACACGGTGCCGGCTTCCAGCCAGTCGCGCTCCGGGTCCATGGTGCGGTCGGCGTCGTAGAGCGGGCACTTCTTTTCGACTACCAGCCGATAATTCTCCAGCACATCCTCCGCCGAGCGGCCGTCCCAATTGTCGAACACGCTCTTGCCGGTGGGATTATGCCCGCGCGCTTCGGCTTCGCGCGTGCCGAGCAAGCGATAGGTGAGGGTATAAGGCTCGTAGCCGACATCCACCATGACGATGCCGGGCAGGAAGCTCGGAAGATCGAGCGGTTCAATATCGGCGCGGCGCGGCATCAGCCGACCGCCGCGCTTGCCGTTCCAATATTCATAGATCTCGCGGATGCGCGGATGACAGAAATCGAGGAAATCCAGATTGGTCCAACGTGGGTACCGGCTACTCATGGGACTGCGCAGAAATCTCCAATGTCGAGGCGATCAGCGGTCCGACACTAGAGACGGACCGGCGAGTCGGGCAACCGATCCAGTTGCTTAGCAGTCCTGCCAGACAGGCTTGCGCTTCTGCAGGAAGGCGTCGATGCCTTCCGCCGCGTCCAGCGCCTGCATGTTCTCCGTCATCACGTGCGAGGCGTAGTCATAAGCGCGCTTCAGGTCCATATCGAGCTGGCGATAGAACGCGCCCTTGCCGACCTTCAGGGTTTGCACCGACTTGGCCGCGATTCGCTTGGCGAGCGCCATGGTCGCGTCGGTCAGCTCAGCGGTCGGAACGACGTGATTGACGAGGCCGATACGCTCAGCCTCGGCCGCGCTGATCATGTCGCCGGTCAGCAGCATTTCCATCGCGTGCTTAGGCGCGACTGCGCGGCTCAGCGCCACCATGGGGGTCGAGCAGAACAGGCCGATGTTGACACCCGGTGTCGCGAAGCGCGCATCCTCCGCCGCGATCGCAAGGTCCGCCGTGGCGACGAGCTGGCAGCCGGCCGCCGTCGCGATGCCCTGCACCTCGGCGATCACCGGACGCTGGAAGTCGGTGATGGCGAGCATCAGCCGCCCGCACAGGCCGAAGACCTTCTGATAAAAATCGACCGTCGGCTCGGCGCGCAATTCCTTGAGGTCGTGACCCGCGCAGAAGGCGAGACCCGCGCCCGCGAGGATGACCACTCGCACCTGCTCGTCATGGGCCATGGATTCGATCTGCGTCATCAATTCTCGGATCAATTCCAGCGACAAGGCGTTGCGTTGGTCAGGCCGGTTGAGTGTCAAACGCACGATGCCGTTTTCCAACTCATCCCGCAGAACCAGTTTGGTGTCCGGACATATCCTCGGCTGCTTGGCGTCGCCGAATGATGTCAATGCGATGTCCATGGCGTTCTCTCCCGATGGTCAGACCTGTGCGGCGATGAACAGATAGTCGCCGCCGACGTCTTCGTATTCGGCCGTTGTCTGCTCGAACCGGCTTTGTGCCAGATCGTGCCGCAAACGCTCGAGACCTTCGCCCAACTCATCCGGGTCAGCCAGATTGGCGAAGGCCGAAATGTTCGCCCGCACCCGCTGGTCAAGATATAGATGGGGTTGATGCTTGCCGCTGTAAAGGAACAGGTCGAACGGTTGGTTCGGCATCCAATAGAGCTTCTGTGTCCAGGTGCGGAAACCGGCGCGGCGCAACGAAATCTCGATCGTGCCCCAATTCGGCATCTGCTCGGCCGATCGCGCCATCATCTGCGGAAAATAGGCACTCAGCCAATAGCGTTTTATCTGCTCGGGCAGCGCGGTCAGAATCACCAGCCGTCCACGATCGAGGACTCGTGCTGCTTCTGCGAAGGACGCTTCGAGATCGTCGAAATGATGGATCGCAAGCGTGCAGATCGCGCCATCGAACGCGCGATTGGGAAAGGGCAGATTGGCGGCGTCCGCGCCGATCAGCGGCAATCCCGGCGCCTTCGCACGTGCGGTACGAAGCATCAGGCCGGAGCGGTCGAGGCCCAGCATCTCATAGCCGCGCTCGCCCAGCGCGGTCGTGTAGTTGCCGGTGCCGCAGCCGATATCCAGCACGTCCGCCCCTTGCGCGACCTCCAGCAACTGCGCCAGGACGTCGAGGATGGCGGGCTCGGCGCGCCGCGTTGCGTCATAGGTGGCGCCGATCTTGTCATACAGAGGTTGGATGGCGAGGCTGCTCATGGCGGTCATCAGTGAACCAGGTCCAGTATGGCGCGCGTCAACGGCGCGGTTGAATCGGACAGCGACTGCGTAATCGAAAAATGATGCAGGCCGGGAATTTCCATCAGCCGGACATCGGCGCCGGTGGCGGACAGCTTGGCCGCGAAGCGGCGTGAATGCTCGATCCAGAGCGGCGGCTCCGCGCCACCGACCGCGACGATGGTCGGCACTTGGCAATGGATAGGCAGGAATTGCGGGCTCAAGGCCGGCACGTCCTCGGCCAACAACCGCACATCCTCGTTGACCTGGATGCGCAGGATGGCCCGCAGGTCATAGATGCCGGTCACCAGAATGGCGCCTGCGATCGGCGCGCGGGCGAGCCCGTGCCTGGTCCAGTCCTCCGCCATCATCATGGCGGCGAGGTGCGCCCCCGCTGAATTGCCGGCGACATAGATGCGGTCGGGGTCGGCATTCAGCCGCGCCGCCTGCTGGCGGGCCCAGAGCAGTGCCTGCTTGGCTTCCGTGACCACCGTCCGCAATGGCACGCTCGGGCAAAGGTCATAGCCTGGCAGCACGGCCGCGGCGCCGGCCTGGGCGAGGGGGCCGACCACATGGCCGACATGGTCCTTGGACAAGGCGCGCCAGAAGCCGCCATGGAAGAAGAGGACAATCGGCGCGCCGGATCGGGAGGCGGGAAACAGGTCGGCGACCTGGCGCGGGCCCTCGCCATAGCGCTGGTCGCGGAGGAGGGGAACCCGCTCCTTGAGCCCGTCGGACAGGGCCAGATCGTCGGCCAGCCAACGCTCGTGGTCGGGCACCGCTATCCGCGGCATCATCTGCCGGGAAAGCTCCTGGTCGCTGATTAGGTCATAGTCAGGGTCGGGCGACATGGTCGTCCATTTGCGCCAATGATTGCCAAACCCTGCGGAAAAGTCGAGAACAGCGAGGTCGAGTCTTGTGGTATTATGATACCAAAATAACAAACTATTGATATTAAATGATTTACTCGCATTGACGATCCCGATTTGCTCCACTATACGATCCGCCGGCTGCCGGAAGGGCTTGCATCCCGGTCCGGCCAACAGGAGCAGACAAGATGAAGACCTATTCCGCCAAGCCGAGCGAGGTGGTCAAGAAGTGGATCCTGATCGACGCCGAAGGCGTCGTCCTGGGCCGCCTGGCCTCGATCGTGGCGAACCGCCTGCGCGGCAAGCACAAGACGACTTTCACCCCGCATGTCGATTGCGGCGACAACGTCATCATCATCAACGCGGCCAAGGTGAAGGTCACGGGCAACAAGCTCAACGATAAAGTCTTCCACTGGCACACCGGCCATCCCGGCGGCATCAAGGAAATCACCATGGGCAAGACCCTGGGTGGCCGTTTCCCGGAGCGCGCGATCGTGAAGGCCGTCGAGCGCATGGTGCCGCGCGGTCCCCTGGGCCGCCAGCAGATGAAGAACCTGCGCGTGTTCGCCGGTACCGATCATCCGCACGCCGCCCAGCAGCCCGAGACGCTGGATGTCGGCGCCATGAACCCAAAGAACAAGCGGAGCGCGTAACATGAGCAACGAAACGAGCCGCGTCACGGACCTGAAGGACCTGCGGGACCTCGGCACTGTCGCCCGGACGGCGCAGCAGCCGGCCGCCGCGCCCAGGTACGAGCGCAAAGTCGACGCCCAGGGCCGCTCCTACGCCACCGGCAAGCGCAAGGACGCCATCGCCCGCGTGTGGATCAAGCCGGGCAACGGCAAGATCACCGTGAACGATCGCGACATCCTGGTCTATTTCGCGCGCCCGGTGCTGCGCATGATGATCAACCAGCCCTTCAGCGTGGTGAACCGCGCGGGCCAGTTCGACGTCGTCTGCACCGTGGCCGGCGGCGGCCTCTCCGGCCAGGCCGGCGCGGTCCGTCACGGCATCAGCCGCGCGCTGACCCTGTTCGAGCCGGACCTTCGCCCGGCGCTGAAGCAGGGCGGGTTCCTGACCCGCGACAGCCGCACGGTGGAGCGCAAGAAGTACGGCCGCGCCAAGGCGCGCCGGAGCTTCCAGTTCTCGAAGCGCTAAGCGCTCCCAGAGCCAGCAAGCAGCAAAGGCCGGGCATTGTCCCGGGCACTAACTGATCGTGTGGAAAATGGCCGACGAGCAAATTGTTGTTCGTCGGCCGGTTTTCTTTAGGCCCCGCCCTCGGCTCAGCCGGAGCCGCCATAGCAACGCGACCGCATGGCCAGCTACGAATCGTGAGCCGAGGGGACCTTCGCGAGGTCCGCGGCGCTGCCGCCGCACCGGCCCGGCAGCCGCCCGAACACATGGGCGCCGCAATCCTCCTGGACGACTGAGACCGAGACCATCTGACGCTCGATTAGCTGCTTGGCGAGCGGTACCACCTGAAGGATGCCGAACAGTCCGACCAGGGCAATGACCGGCGGCGCCGGCGAGCGCACGGTCAACAGCCCGTAGATGACGCCGACCAGCAGGCCGGCCGCCAGCGAAAGCACATATGGCTTCATCACGCGATCCCCTTGATTGGCACGGCTCTCAACGGAAGCGAGCGGGCACGGCGTCGCCATGCCCGCTCTCCTCTCAGCGATCAGTGCCCTTCGGACGCCCCGAACATGGTCTTGGCGTAGATGAGGCCGAGGCCATAGGCACCGCCGAACCGCTTGGCGATCCCGGTCGTCAGGTCATAGGTTTCGGCCCGCGCCCAGTCGCGCTGCAGCTCGAGCATGTACTGCAGCGAGGTCATCGGGCGGACGCCGGCTTGGATCATCCGTTCCATCGCCCGCTCGTGCGCCTCGGCGGAGACGTCGCCGCAAGCGTCGGCAATCACATAGACCTCGAAACCCTGATCGATGGCGGACAGGGTCGGGCCGACGATGCAGACCGAAGTCCACAGTCCGGCGAAGACCAGGCGGTTCTTGCCGATGGCGTTCACCTGCTTGATGACGGCGGCGTCTTCCCAGCTGTTCATCGACGTGCGGTCAAGAAGCTTCTGCTTCGGGAAGGCTTCCGTGATCTCGCCGAACATCGGGCCGGAAAAGCTTTTCTCGGCGATGGTGGTCAGGATTGTAGAGACGCCAAAGCCGGCTGCCGCATGAGCAACTAGCGCCGCGTTGCTACGCAAGGTCACCGCGTCGATCGAGTGGGTCGCGAACGCCATCTGAGACTGAAAGTCGAGCATGATGAGCGTGTGGTCCTTGGGAGTGACAAGAAGCTTGCCGGGGGTGGGGGTGGCATTGGGCATGGGTCGGGTTCCTTTCAGGGTTGGGATTCACGAGCCAGGTTGGACATGAGGACCTCCGCGCTACGGCCCTGGCTCGGCCATAGGCGAGGTTCGTTATCGAGCGGGGCGGCATTGCCCACGCTCGCTACATCTTGGAGGACCACTTCGGTCCGATACTTCCAGTTACTGGAGCTTCTTACTGGACGGTGTAGCCGCCATCGATGACCAGGCCTTGCCCACTGATGAAGCTGGATCGCGTGGAGGCAAGGAACAGCACGACGTCGGCGACTTCCTGGCTATTACCTATTCGCCCAGCGATCGACGCATTCGCGAAACCGTACTTGCTGGCGTCATTGCCCCAGAGTCGATCCTGGAAGGGCGTGTCGATCAGACCAGGCAGCACTGCATTGATACGGATGCCCTTTGGGAAGTATTCGAGAGCTGCCGTCTTGGTGAGCCCCATCACGGCGTGCTTGCTGGCGTTGTAGGGTGCGAGATTCTGGAAGCCAATCAGCGCGCTGACCGCGGCAGTGTTGACGATCGCGCCGCCGCCAGTCGCCAGCATCGCGGCGATCTCGTGCTTCATGGACAGGAACACCCCCTTGACGTTCGTTTCCATGACGAGGTCGAAGCTGTCGACGGTCTGCTCGGCGAACGGGGCGGCGGTGCCGCCGATGCCAGCATTGTTGAAGGCGACGTCGAGACGGCCGTAGCGCTGCACCGCGGTTTTCACGAGCCGTTCGATGTCGGCCTCGCGTGTCATATCGGCCTGCACGAAGGCCGCTTCCGCACCCAGCTCGCGAGCCTGCTGTGCGACCTTTTCGCCTTCTGGAATGCGACGGGCGCCCAGAACGAGCCGGGCGCCGGCTTTCGCGAAGGCCAGGGCGGCAACCGCCCCCATGCTGGAGGAGGCGCCAGTGACCAGCACCGATTTGCCTTGAAGATCGAGAAAGTCGCTCATGGTGGTTCCTTGAAGAAGTCAGCCGGTGAAGTCAAAATGGCGAGCCGTCCTCGGCCGGTGAATGGAAGAGATTTCGATTTTAGAATTCCCCTACGAGGAACAATCGTGAACGATCTCGAGCTGCTGCGCGTGTTCTGTGCCACCGCTGACGCCGCCAGCTTCAGGGAAGCGGCGGCGAGGCTGGGCGTCTCGCCACAGGTCGTGACGCGCTCTGTGCGGGTGCTCGAGGAACGGCTTGGCGAGTCATTGTTTCATCGCAGTACCCGCCAAGTGCGCATCACCGCCTGTGGAGAGCAACTGGCCAGACAAGGTCGCGAGGTGATCGCTTCGATGGAATCCATTCTCCGGCCGAAGTCCGCCCGACGCGAGGCCCAAGTTTCGGGTATCGTGCGGCTCACTGCGCCCGAGGCGCTGGGCCGAAGTATCGTCATGCAGGCGCTGGCTCCAATGCTGGCGCAGCATCCGGCACTGACGCTCGATCTGCGCCTGTCCGAGACCTTGACCAATGCAGTAGACCAGCGCATCGATGTGGGCGTGCGCATTGGTACGTTGCACGACAGCCGCTTCGTCGCGCGTTCGGGGGCCAAGATTGCCTTCCATGTGGTCGCTTCGCCGGACCTGCTCAAACGCACGGGCGCACCGGCCACACCCGTCGACCTGCAGGCGCGGCCGATTGTCGCGATCGTCGATCGGAACTCGGGACGGCCGTGGCCGTGGCAGTTTCGGGATTCGAAGTCGTTCATGCCGGCGCCAGCGTTCATCACCGACGACCTCGAAGCGGGGCGTGAAGCCGCACTCATGGGGCTGGGATTCGCACAGTTGCCCAACTACCTGGCGTGCCGGCCCTTGGCTTCAGGCCAGTTGATCGAGGTGCTGGCATCCTATGCGCCGGTACCCTGGACGGTATCGGTCTATCGTGCCTGCCATTCCCCTGTGCCACCCCGCGTCAAGCTGGTGTTCGATCGGTTGGTGCAAGCCCTGAGCGCCGAGGAGTCGCTCCGATAACCTGGCACCGGCAGTCTGTCTTGGAGCCGCTCGATCTCTAGCGCTAAGCCTTCGTTGGAAAGCGGAAAGGCAAGCCGCCGGCAATTCTCTCCGGCCTTCGCCCTGCTGGTCGACGCGCTGCGCTACCGGGGCTAAGCAGATCCCTCCTCACCGAGAATTGTCACCGAGAATTGTACGGGGCGTCGGGACGTCGTCAGGCGCGTCGTTGTTAGGGTGACGTGGCGCCAGATCCAAGACGCGCCATCAGGATGGAGACCTCACATGACGATACTCAAGATCATCGCGGCGTCCGGCGCCGCGATCGTGCTCGCGCTTGCCGGCTGCTCGTCAAGCGGTGGCCACAATTCGGGCTACGGCGGCTATTCGTCGTCAAGCAACTCGCAGACTGCGCCCAGCACGTCAGGCAATTGTCAGACGGGCACCGGCTATTCGTCGTCGACCAATTGTCAGACTATGCCAAGAGGTAACTCGTCGTCAGGCGGCGGCATGTCAGGCGGCGGGGGCGGCGGTTACTAGAACAAAGGCGGCCCACACTGACGGTTCGTCGCCAGCCAAACGCCCGATGATGAAGCGCGCTGTCACGACGCGAGACCTACCCACCGTCGCATGGTCACCGGCCTGAGCAGCTGCTGCCGACATCGCGAGAGCGCCACCTGCTACCATCAATGCTGCGATGCTACGCATGACAGACTCCTTGGGTTAGAGGATAATCTCCTCGATGCCGCTTGGCCCTCGCATGCTCGTCAGCTTGCTGAATAAGTGATCGGCATTGCCCCAGCGGATTGCTGACATGAAGCTGTCGACATAGGCTGCTGCCTTCGCGCCATAGTCGATGTGATAGGCGTGCTCGTACATATCGAGAGCCAGGATCGGCAGCCCGCCTGCCAGCGCCGTGGTATGGTCCATCGCCCACTGATTGACCAGACGACCATCACGGGTCGAATAGGTCAGCAGCACCCAGCCCGATCCGCCGCCCTGCGCCTTTCCCATAGCCAAGAACTCGGAGCGCCAGCGATCATATGAGCCGAAGTCGCGAACCATGGCGTTCATAAGATCGGCGCCAGGGCTGCTTTCCTCGCCCAGTCCATCGAAGAACAATTCATGCAACCCCATGGAATTCAGGGCGATCAGCTGTTCCCGCTTAAGACCGTTGATCAGAAACCCCGGCGCTGTATTGAAGTCGAGCTCGGCCAGCTGTTCCGTGATGAGGTTCAACCGCTTGACCACGCCGCCGTAGTTGTTCTCGTAGTGACTCACAATGAGCTTCTCCGACATCCCTCTGATGCGCTGCGGATCACAGCCAAGAGGCTTCATGGTATAAGTCGTCATCGATCTCTCCCTTCGTGAAGCATGGCCGCTGTCATCTTTCCTCTGGCGGCTTCAGGTGCCGGAACTGAATCAGCAGCAGCAAGTCATAGGCAATCTTCAGCCCGCCGCAGATCACGAGCGGCCAGGCGCGAAACGAGGCAGCAAACAGAGCGCCGGCCAGCATCGGACTGACTGCGGCGGCCAAGCTCCGCGGAACTGACGTCAGGCTCGCAGCGGCCGCCCGCTCGGCTTCAGTGACAACCGCCATGACGTAGGAGGAACGTGTCGGTACATCCATCTGCGACAGCGCGGCCCGGATCAGCAGCAGGGCCAATGCCGTGTGCAGCGTGGGCGCGACCGCCGCCAGGACGAGAGCGATGCTCGACGGGATGTGCGTGAAGACCATGGTGTTGATGAGCCCGATACGTTTCGACAGCCACGCGGCCACTGGAAGCGAAAGGGCGGAAAGCACGCCAGACCAGAAGAAAAAGGTGCCTGCCGCTGCAAGCGACAGGTCGAAGCGTTCGAACAGCCACAATGCCAATAGCGACTGGACGACGAAGCCACCTGCAAAAGCATCGAGGCTAAACAAGGCGGCGAGCTTATAGACAGTGTGCCGGGACGGCCCCAGCGCACTGGCCGCAGGCCGGTCCTCGGAACACGTACGTTGTGGAATTCGCCGGTAGAAGATGCCTCCGAGCAAGCCAAGGCAAGCATATAAGACGAACATCGTCTTGAGCGCGGTGAGTTGGCCGACACCTAGAGGCGCAACGAGATCCGGAATTGCCGCGGCGAGCGAACCGGCCGCTCCAGCCAGGGCCCCGACCAGGCCGTAATGGGCGAACATCCTGGTCCGCTCGTCACTCGCGGCCGCGCGCGCCATGACTGCATGCTCCAAGGGCACGAACACGCTGACGCTTCCCGCCGAGGGATTGGCCGTGCCCGCAAACGCCACGACCAGCAGGATGGCGTAGTTATCGACAAGCGCGAACGCCACGCCAGTAGCGATCATCAAGCCCGCGGCGGCGAGCAGGAGCCAGCGGTGATCGTGCCTGGCGCCGAGAAAGCCAATGCCGAGGGTCAGCAACGCGGACCCGAGCAGCGCCGCAGTTGCGACGATTCCGACCTGCAGTGGTCCTAGCCCAAGAGCAAGCAGATAGACCGGGAGCAGCACAGCGACAAACCCGTCGCCGAAGTCGCGCACCGCCCGCGCCCACAGAACGTGCGTGATGGTAGTCGAGGTTCTACTAGGTAATCTGAGCGCGTCCATACTACCCCGCCGACCTCGCAAGTCGCAGCTGGTAGCAGAGCTTGGACGCAAAGCGTCTTTGACAAACGGGGAGTCTGCTGGTGTCCCCGTCGCCGATAGAATAATGGAATTCGGCTGGACGCTGCAACGGCGAAGAACACCGAGGCAGTGGATCGCATTAAGGTCTCCTGCCGTCCCTCCACCCGTTCTACCGGGCCGGTAGCTCACCCGGAAACTCAAGTTCGACGGCCGCTGCCTATTGGAGCAGGTCCAGGCCGATCGCAGAGTTGAGGCCAATACCGAGAATGAGCAAGGTGCTTGCGATCTCAAGCCCTCGAAGGATGGTGATGTAGCCTCGCAGCCCATCTTCCAACCAGCAGCGGTGACCCCGACAGCGCTGACAGTCCGCAGGATCAGAGTTGCGCCTGCAGGACGTCCAAACATGTAGGAAGCACTGCCGAACGCGATCACGAGAAGAATTGCGGTTCCGACATAGAGGATGGTTTCCAGCCTCATCGGACCTTGCGCCAGATACATGCGCATGGCCGGCGTCGGAAACTTCTCCCGTCAAGTCTGGCGCTCGTGGGGGCATCGTCACGGCCTTTGCATTTCGGGCCGTTTGCGGCACTGTTGCGGGATGGAACACACACCGCGCATCTGGATCAGCGAGGCAGAGTGCCGCCTGGAGGACTTCCGGCGGCTGGTGGAGCGCCATACGCGCCTCGTTGACTATCCCATGGCCAGCGCGGTCCACTCGAACGTGCTGACCTATGAAGGCGGCGACATCCGCCGTGCCACCGCTGATGCGGAGAGCCGCAGGGCGCTCATGGCGGAATGGGCGCGGGCGATGATGGATGGTGCGGGCATCCTGCTCTTCAAGAACGCGTTCCCCGACCTCGCCGTAATCGACGCGGCGACCGACCGGTTCGCGTCCATGATCGAAGAGCAGCGTGCCAGCAACGCCAATGCCGGCGATCATTTCGCCAAGCCCGGCGCCAATGACCGGATATGGAACGCGCTGGAGAAACTGTGCCTGCGCGATCCGCACCTGTTCGCACGCTATTACGGCAATGCGGCGATCGCGCTGGTGAGCGAAGCCTGGCTCGGGCCAAGCTACCAGGTCACCTCGCAGATCAACGTGGTCAATCCGGGCGGCGCAGCGCAATCGCCGCATCGCGACTATCACATGGGGTTCCAGACTGCCGAGATGCTGGCGCAGTTCCCCGCCCATGCGCATCGCTTGTCCCCGGTTCTGACGCTGCAAGGGGCCGTCGCCCATTGCGACATGCCGGTGGAGACCGGGCCGACGCTCTATCTGCCGTTCTCGCAGACTTACGAGCTCGGCTATCTCGCCTGGCGCCGGCCGGAGTTTATCGAATATTTCGATCACCATCGCATCCAGCTACCGCTGGCGAAGGGCGATGCGGTGTTCTTCAATCCCGCCCTGTTCCATGCGGCAGGCAGCAACCGCACCAAGGACGTGAAGCGCATGGCGAACCTGCTGCAGATCTCCTCCGCCTATGGCCGCGCGATGGAGAGCGTGGATCGCGCCCGCATGAGCGCGGCACTCTATCAGGCGCTGCTGGCCTTGGGCAATGAGCTGAGCCCCGCGGAATGCGCCAACGCCGTCGCGGCCTGCGCGGAGGGATATTCGTTCCCCACCAATCTCGACCGCGATCCGCCGATCGGCGGCCTGGCGCCGGAGACCCAGGCGCAGCTCATGCTGAAGGCGCTGGTTGAAAAGTGGCCGGCGGGCGCGTTCAACGAGGCGCTGGAAAAGCAGAGCTGGCGGCGCCTGGCCTAGCGGGGGCGTGTCAGACTGGAGGGACGCCGAACAGATCGGCGTGGAAATAAAACACGATCGCGAAGACCAGCAGCCCGACGATCGCGCCCATGAGGTCGGCCTTGAGGCTGCCCTCGCCGCTGCCCAAGCGCTTGCCGCGCTGCTCCGCCGACAGGATCGCGAACACCGCCCATAGCGCGAAGGCGCCGAACAGGACGTTCGATGCCAGATCGCCATTGGCCAGCAGATGCAGCACCGCCCAGATCAGCACGCCGGCCAGCATGGGATGGCGCACCAGGCGGCGGATGCGGCCGGGAATGTTGGCGACGGCGACCAGCATAAAGGCGATGGCCATGGCGACGGGCAGAAACGTGCGGGCCGTCTGCGACGGCTCGAAGATCTGCTCCTGCGGCACTTGGCCGTAGCCGATGCCGGCCAGGACCAGGCCGGCGACCGACACCACTGACAATAGGATCTTGTAGCCATTTTCGCCCAGCTTTGCGGCTAAGGTTCCGCGCAGGCGAGGGAAGGCCGGCACCAGATGAATGCCGATAAACAGGATGAGGCCCCCAATCAGCAGCGCCACGAAACCCCTCTGGCGGCAAAGCCAAGAATCCGTCCATAGAGTAGGGCGACCCGGGGACCTTGCCAACGGGGGCCGCAACAATCATTTCTGTTGTCCAAGTCCCCTGCTTTCGCTAGCACTCCAGCGGAACGGCACTTTCGAGGTCGGAAATGGCGAGCAACAAGCTTCGGGTCGCGATTCTGGGCGCCAGTGGTTATACGGGCTCCGAGTTGGTGCGCCTGCTGTCGCGCCATCCGCACGTCGCGATCGTTGCGCTGACGGCAGACCGCCAGGCGGGCAAGTCCGCCTCGGAGGTCTTTCCGCAGCTCAGCCTGCTAGACCTGCCGACCCTCGCCAAGATCGACGAGGTCGATTGGGGCGGCGTCGATTTCGTGTTCTGCTGCCTGCCGCACGGTTTGACGCAGGAAGTCATCGCCAAGCTGCCGCGCCATCTCAAGATCGTCGATCTGTCCGCCGATTTCCGGCTGTTCGATGTCGATGCCTACGCGACCTGGTACGGCCACGAACATCACGCGCCGGAGCTGCAGAAGGAAGCGGTCTATGGCCTCACCGAGATCAACCGCGATGCCGTGCGCAAGGCGCGGCTGGTTGCCAATCCGGGCTGCTATCCGACCGCCGCACAATTGCCGCTGATCCCGCTGCTGGCGAACAAGCTGATCGACGCCGACGACATCATCATCGACGCCAAGTCCGGCGTGACTGGCGCGGGCCGCGACGCGAAGCAGGGCAGCCTCTATTCGGAAGTGACCGAAGGCATCCACGCCTACGGCGTCGCCAGCCATCGCCATGCGCCCGAGATCGAGCAGGGCCTTTCCGAGGCGGCCGGCCGTCCGATCATCGTCAACTTCACGCCGCACCTGATGCCGATGAGCCGCGGCATCCTAGCCACCATCTATGTGAAAATGACGCCCGGTGCGACCGTGGATAAGCTGCGCGCTGCTTTGACCGAACGCTATGCCGGCGAATATTTCCTGCGCGTTCTGCCGAACGGCAGCGCGCCGGCGACCCGCCATGTGCGCGGCAGCAATTTCTGCATCATGTCGGTGCATGCCGATCGCGTGCCGGGCCGTGCCATCCTGATGGCCGTGGAGGACAACCTGGTGAAGGGCGCGTCCGGCCAGGCCGTGCAGAACATGAACGTGATGGCCGGCTTCCCGGAAGAGACGGCGCTCGAGCAGCTGCCGTTGTTCCCGTAAGGCACCCCATGCCTGCCCTGATCCGCGCCCATCACGGCATCACGCCGACCATCCATCCCAGCGTCTTCGTGGCGGAGACCGCAGTCGTGATCGGCGACGTGACGATCGGCGAAGAGGCCTCGATCTGGTACGGTTGCGTGTTGCGCGGCGACAGCAACTCCATCCGCATCGGCGCGCGCACCAACATCCAGGACGGCACCATCATCCACGTCAATCACGAGCGGGAAGGGGCGATCGGCACCAGGACGACGATCGGCGCCGACATCACGGTCGGCCACATGGCGCTGCTCCATGCCTGCACGCTGGAGGATGGCTGCTTCATCGGCATGAAGGCCTGCGTGATGGATGGCGTGGTGGTGGAATCCGGCGCCATGGTGGCGGCCGGCGCGCTGGTGACACCAGGCAAGCGCGTGAAGCGCGGCGAGCTGTGGGCCGGCAGTCCAGCCAAGCCGATGCGCAGCTTGACGGAGGCGGAGCTGAAATATTTCGGCTATTCCGCCGCGCATTACGCGGAACTCGCGGAGAGCTATCTCAATGGCTGACCGGCGGCATCGTCGTTAAAGACGATCTCGGTCACGAACTTCCGCGCCAGCACATCGACCAGTTTGGCTGGGTCATTGGCCGCCAGGACAAAGGCGGTCGGGCCGCCGATCACGTCCCGGCGGAAATACTCGAAGATGTGCCGATCGTGGCCCAGCGCCACGCCATTGATCGTGATGCCTTGTGCGACCATGCGGTCGCGCGCAGGCGGCGCGCCTTCGCCCACATTGTCGACGCCATTGCCGACGATGTTGATGATGCGGTGATTGGTGGCGAAGGGGGCGGACCGCAACATCTCTCCGCCATACTCGATGGCGCCCGATAGATCGGTCAGGGCACCCAGCTTGAGCACGACCTCGGAGCCAAGGATCAGGTGCAGGCGATCGGCGATCTCCTGAGATAAGGCCAGCGCGTCCTGTGACGATCCGATCAGGCGCCAGGAGGCCAGGACCGGATAATTGCCATCGGCCCAGACGAAGACGGCGAAGCCGACGCGGCCGTGATTGCCACGCTGGATAGCGGCGATGATCTCGGGCGAGCGGATCGCCATCGCAATGCCGTCGGCCTGGATCTGCGCTTCCCGCGCCTCGACCGAGCCGGAGAGGTCGAGCCCGGTGACGATATTAGCGTCCGTCCAAACGGTGTCCGCGAGCGTGACGCGGCCAACGAATAGGGCGCAGCCGAACAGGAAAATGGCGAACAGACAGCGCACGGCCCATAGCTTCGGCCGCACAATCCAACCGCGTCAAGCCAAATTGCGCTCTCGTCGCCGCTGGAAAGCCGCGATGCGCTACAGCCTGTCAGGCCGGACGGCCGGCTGGATGTGCATCGCGATCTCCGAAACGAACTTGAGCGCAAAGACCTGGACCAGCGTTTCAGCCTTGTCGGCGGACAGGACGAAGGCGGTGCGCCCGCCGATCACCTGCTGGCGATAGTAGTTGAGCACCGCCGGGTCGCCGCCGACCACGACCCCGTTGATGGTGGCGCCGCGTGCCAGCAAGTTGGCTCGGGCGCGCTGTGGATCCTCGCCCACGTTATCCTCGCCGTTGCCGATGATGTTGACGACCGTACGCGTGGTGCGATAGGGCGCTTGCTGCAGCATGTCGGAGGCATGATCGATCGCCCCCGACAGGTTGGTCAGCGTGCCGACCGAGCGCGAGGAGCTCTCCAGGATGGATTGCAAACGCGAGGCGATCTCTTTTGAGGTTGCCTCGGCGTCCTCCGGCGAGCTGATCGTGCGCCATGAGACGAGTTCGGGATAGTCCCCGTCCGCCCAGATGAAGACGGAGAAGCCGATGCGGCCGTACCGTCCATGCTGGATGGCCGCGAGGATCGCTGGCGAACGGATGGCCTGCGCCATGCCGTCGATCTGGAGCATCGTTTCCTGGGCATTGATGGAACTCGAGACATCGAGGCCGGTGATGATATTGGCATCGGTGCCCAGGTCATCGGCGGCAGCCACTCGAAAGCAGCTCACCGCGCCGCAGAGAGCAAGAAGTGCGAGTCGTACGCATCGAAGCATATGAACCTCCAGTCGCCTGACTGGCGGCGACCGCCGAAGCAACGGTTGACTACACCTCCCTGTTAGCAAAGCTTATGCCAAACAGCCTTAATGAGCCGTTAAGCGCGCCGCGGCTGATTTTGTGCCACACCGCTCAAGAATATGGTGATGGACTCGGCCGCTTTGTAGATTCTGGCACTAAGCGCTTCTGATTTCACGCAAGAAGTCGCTGACCTTGCCCTGGACCTGTGCTGACCGATCGGCCAACTTGGCGACTGCGCCGAGCATGGCCTTGGCCGCGCCGCCGGTCTGGGTCGCCGCCTCGGAGACGTGCCCGATGCTGGTGCTGACCGACTGCGTGCCGCTCGAGGCTCCTTCGACATTGCGGGCAATTTCGCGAGTCGCAGAGCCCTGCTGCTCGATCGCGGCGGCAATGGCGGAGGCAATCTGGTTGATCTCTCCGACGATGGTAGAGATACCCTGGATCGCGGCGACCGCCGTCTTGGTCTCGCCCTGAATGGTGGCAACCTGCTGGGCGATCTCCTCGGTCGCGTGCGCGGTCTGGTTGGCGAGGTTCTTCACTTCGCTGGCCACCACGGCGAAGCCTTTGCCCGCCTCGCCGGCGCGGGCCGCCTCGATCGTGGCGTTGAGCGCCAGCAGGTTGGTCTGCTCCGCGATGTCGGTGATCAGCTTGACCACGTCGCCTACTTTTTGCGCAGCTTCCGCCAGGCCCTGGATCTGTTTGTCGGTCTCGCTCGCGCGCGCGGCCGCCCGGGCCGCGATCTCCGACGAGCGTTCGGTCTGGCGGCCGATCTCTCCGACCGACGCCACCAGCTCTTCGGTTGCGCCGGCAACCGAATTGACGTTGCTGCCGGCTGATTGCGAGGCCGTATTGGCCGCCTTGGCTTCCGTCTCGGTCTGGCGTGCCGCGTCCGACATGGTCTGGGCCGACCGGCGCAGCTCGCTCATGACGTCTTCGAAGCCCTTGAGCAGGCCGGTGATCGTCTGATCGAAGTTGTGGCACACGGCTTCCATCCGGTCGCCGCGCTCGGCGCGCGCTTCGGCTTCGGCCTGTTGTTGTTCGGCAAGGCGATCAGCCTGGCTGAGGCTTTCCTTGAAGGATGACAGCGCGGCGTACATCTGACCGATCTCATCTCCACGATCGATCATCGGTATGTTAATCGCGCGCTCGCCGCCTGCCATGCGACCCATGATCGCAGTCACTGTCTTCACCGGACGAGACACTGACCGACCGATCAGATAATTGGCGCCGGCCAGGCCGGCAATCACCACGGCTATCGCGGCCACCATCGCCGTCATCAGAGTGTTCTTGACGGTCGCGGTATCGGCTGCGGTCTCGGTATTGATCGCTTCCAGCTTGTCGCTGGCCGCGCTCATGCGCTTCATCAGCTCGGTTGACGCCTTGAGGAAGGGCTCCAGCTCCTGAGTGGCCTTGTAATTGTCGCTGAAGCTGAGCTCGACCAGCGTCTCAGCCTGGTCGGCGAAGGCCTGCATCGCCTTGTGGCTCTCGACCAGCTCCTGCCCCAGTTCCGCAGGCAAGAGGGCAGGCGGCTCTTTGACCAGGCGCATTGCCAGCGGTGCCGCATGGACCTTGGTGGCCTGGACCATGACCGGGCCCTGGTCGCGCTTCATGCGCCCGACGCGGAGCGCGGCCTCCACGTCATTGGCAAGGGTAGCGCGCGTCAGATCGGCGGCCATGTGATGCTTGAGCAGCGACCCGACCGCGACCTGCGCCTCGATCGCGTTATTGATCTTGCTCATGCCGTAGAGGCCGGCGGCGCCGACCAGGATCGTCGCCATCACGGCGCCCCCGGCCGACATCATCATTTTGCCCGAAATGCTCATTGGAAAAAGCCACCTTTAACCTTAGCTGATTGGCTGCCAAGGCTACGGTGGAGCGGTAAACAGAGTCCTAAGAGCTGCTGGATAACGGTCGGTCTACCGACTATGGTAGGCCATTACGCGAGGGCTTGCGAAAGATCCGCCAGCAGTTCCTCGGCATTCTCGATACCGGCCGACAATCGCAGCAGATCGCGCGGCACCGGCGTGCCCTGACCCTCGATCGATGCTCGATGTTCAATCAGGCTCTCGACACCGCCCAATGACGTCGCCCGCTTCCACAGCTTGACCCGCGCCGCGCACCGGATCGCAGCGGCTTCGCCGCCTTTGACCCGGATCGACAGCATGCCGCCGAAACCGCCGCGCATCTGGCGCTTCGCCAATTCATGCTGCGGATGGCTGGCGAGGCCGGGATAGAGCGCCTGTTCCACGCCGGGATGGCGCTCCAGCTTCTCCGCGAGATAGAGCGCGTTCGCCGAGGATTGCTTCACCCGCAGCGGCAGCGTGCGCATGCCGCGCAGCAGCAGCCAGGCTTCGAAGCTGCCCAGCACCGCGCCGCAACTCGTGCGCACGCCGGTGATGCGCTGCCAGAATTCGTCGTGCCGCGCGGTGGTAAGGGAGCCGGCCAGCACGTCCGAATGTCCGTTGAGATACTTGGTCGCCGCATGCATCACGAGATCGGCGCCCAGCGCGATCGGCTGGGTCAGCAGCGGCGTGGCGCAGGTTGAGTCCACCGCCAGCCGCGCGCCGGCGCCGTGCGCGATCTCCGCCAGCGCCTTCAGGTCGAACACCTGCCACAGGGGATTGGACGGGGTCTCGGCCCAGATGATCCTGGTCTTGCCCGGCCGCATGGCGTCGCGCACCCGGTCGTGGCTGGTCATGTCGACGAGATCGACCTTCAGGCCCCAGTCGGTGGCGGGTCCCAGCAGCCATTTGCGCAGGCCCCAATACATCACCTCGGGGACCACGACATGATCGCCCGGCCGCAGCGCCTGAAAGATCGTGGTCGCGGCCGCCATGCCGGAAGAGAACAGCAGGGTCGCAGCGCCGCCTTCCAGCCGCGTCAGCAGCTCCTCCACCTGGTCCCAGGTCGGGTTGTCCTCGCGGATATAGGAGCGGCCGGATCGGTACTCGTTGTCCTCGTCGCGCAGATAGGTCGTGGCCATATGGACCGGCTGGACGAGCGCCTTGGTGGTCGGCTCGATCCAGCCCATCGCCTGGGCGCACAGGGTTTCGGGGGAGGTGTCGTTGCTGGTCATTTGAGGCTGCTCGTGGACAAGGGTGGCATCGGTCATCGAAGCTAGACGATGCCATGGTAAACAAAAAGCCCGTCCCAGGGGGTCTTTGCCGCATTGGCGCTAATCGCTATGATTGTAGCGGTACATAAGGGGAGGATGCCGGTATGAGGCGCTCAATCATGAGATCCGCGATCGGGGTCGTGTCGGCCGTGACCATCACGCTGGCGCCAGTCGCGGACGCCGCCGCCGCAAGTCTGATCCGCGACGCGGAAATCGAGGCCACGTTGCGGGCCTATGGCGATCCGATATTCGAAGCCGCCGGGCTCGATGCCGCGTCAGTGCAGGTGCACATCATCAACGACAAGCAGATCAACGCGTTCGTGTCGGGTGGCTTGCAGATGTTCGTCCACACCGGATTGTTGACCGCTGCCAAAAGTCCCAATGAGGTGATTGGTGTGATCGCCCACGAAACCGGGCACATCGCGGGCGGTCACTTGGCGCGCGCCGATGAAGCGATCGAAAATGCCACCATCGAGATGATCGTTGGTACCCTCATCGGGGTCGCGGCGGGTATCGTAAGCCGCAGAGGGGACGTTGCCGTTGCCGCCCAACAGGCAGCCCAGATGATGGCGTTGCGCGACCTCATGAAGTATTCGCAGGTACAGGAAGAGGCCGCCGACCAGACAGCGTATCGCCTGCTCGAAGCGACCGGCCAGTCGCCCGCAGGGATGATATCCTTCTTCAAGATCTTAGCGCGCCAGGAAGCGCTGTCGACGTCGCAGCAGGACCCCTATCTACGCTCGCATCCGCTGACGTCTAGCCGGGTCGATGCAGCGGAAGCGGCGGTGGCACGCTCGCCGTATGCCGGCACGACGGATTCGCCGGAGCTGATGCTGCGTCATCAGCGCACGCTGGCGAAGCTCAACGGTTACCTTCAGCCGAGCCGCGTGATGACGCTCTATCCCAAGACCGATCAGAGCCTGCCGGCACGCTATGCGCGCGCCATCGCGCTCTATCGCAGCTCGCACCTTGAAGAGGCCGTGGCGGCAATGGATGGATTGCTCGCGGAGGTGCCGCTCGATCCGTTCTTTCTGGAGCAGAAGGCGCAGATCCTCTACGAGAACGGCCGCGTCGCTGAAGCGTTGCCGCTCTACCAGCAGGCACTCGATCTGGCGTGGGCGAGCCGCTGATCCGCCTGGAACTGGCGCAGGCGCGGGTTCAGCTTGTGCAGATGACGCCGGAAGGCAAGCCGGTCGACCTGCCGCTGCTCGATGCGGCGATCACCGATCTCAAGAAAGTTGCGATGTTGGAGCCGAAGAATACTGGCGTATACAGGTTGCTGGCGATCGCCTACGGGCGGCGCGGCGACATGCCGATGGCGCACCTTTTCCAGGCCGAGGAATGGCTGGCGCTCGGCGAAGGAAAGAAGGCCAAGGAGCGGGCGGAGCAGGCGCTCGCCGGCTTGCCGATGGGCTCGCCGGGATGGCTCCGCGCACAGGATATCGAGTTCGCCGCGGATCAGCGGGACGATGATGGCTACGAGCTTGCTGAACCCGTCACCCAGGCTGCGCTGTGACACAGCGAACCTGGAGGGGAGGAAGTTCTGCGGCGGCTGTGGCACGCCACTGCCACTGGCCCGCGTGCGCGGCCATCCGGTAAGAAGCTCGCACTATTCAATATTCAATGAGCTGGCGTGAGCTAATAAGTCGCGTTGCGCGAATGACCGGTCCCCGGTAGTTTTCAACCATCCGCACGCGCGTTGCGGCCCCAAATATTTTCCTCACTTGCATTCGAACCTATTTCCAGTCGTCGACAAGGGAGGCGAACCATGAAGATCGTCGTCATTGGCGGCACCGGCCTGATCGGCTCGAAGGCCGTCGCCATTCTGCGCCAGGGCGGCCACGAGGTCGCCGCCGCCTCGCCCAATAGCGGCGTCAACACCATCACCGGCGAGGGCCTCAAAGGGGCCATGGCCGGCGCGCAGGTGGTGATCGACCTCGCCAATTCGCCCTCATTTGAAGACAAGGCGGTGCTGGAATTCTTCGAGACCTCCGGCCGCAACCTTCTCGCCGCGGAGGCCGCAGCGGGCGTCCGGCACCATGTCGCGCTATCCATCGTCGGAACCGACCGGACGCCCGACAATGGCTATTTCCGCGCCAAAGTCGCCCAAGAGAAACTGATCGAGAGTTCCCGCATCCCCTACACTATCATCCGCTCGACCCAGTTCCTGGAATTCCTCGGCGGCATCGCCGCTTCAAATGCGGATGGAAGCGTGGTCAGAATTTCACCCGGCCTGTTCCAGCCCATCGCGGCGGACGACGTTGCTGTCATCGTTGCCGATGTGGCGCTCGCGGCTCCTCGAAACGGCATCGTCGAGATCGCCGGGCCGGAACGAGCGCCGTTCAACGAAATCGTTGCCCGCTATCTGAAGGCGGTCGGCGACCCGCGTGAAGTCGTGAGAGACCCCGAGGCCAAATACTTCGGCGGCCGGGTCGAGGAGCGCTCGCTGGTGCCGTTGGGCGAAGCACGCCTGGGCCGCATCGGCTTGGACGAATGGCTCCGCCGCTCACAGGCAAGAGCCTGATCTTGTATCCACCAACCGAAGTAAGAGGCGATCATGACGACCAAACTCATTGCGCTGATTCTGCTATGCCTCATGACCGGCACGGCGATGGCTGAGGAGCCCAAGGTCACGCCGCTCATGTCGAAAGAACTCGCCGAAAACCCCGGCAAGGAAGTTCTGATGATAACAGTAGAGCATGTGCCCGGCGGGTCGAGCGCTATCCACCGACACAATGCACAGGCCTTTGTTTACGTACTGGAGGGCTCTGTTGTGATGCAGTTGAAGGGGGAAAAAGAAGTAACACTGACACCGGGACAGACCTTCTATGAAGGCCCCGACGATGTTCATCTCGTTGATCGGAATGCAAGCAGTACCAAGCCGGCGAAATTCCTGGTGCTCTTGATCAAGAACAAGGGCGCTCCGGCGCTCGTGCCAGTAGAGTGACTGCGGGATATGGGTGGTCCGCTGTCGGAGATAAACCGGACTTTTCGAAAATCTGTTTGATTGGCTGAGTTTGGTACTTCTCGGAAGTGACGCTACACCCGGGTTCCGTCAGCTAACCCCTGCAAAGCTGACATCCACGCACATATTGCCGATCGGCAGTCTCGTTCGTTTCGCGCGTAGTGGCGCTCTGCTTGTGCCCAAAAAAGATCGCCCGCCCGAAGGGGTCTCCCTGGGGCGGGCGATCGGTTTCCGCGGGTCGCAGGCCGCGGTAGGGAATTAGCTCGAGTAGTACATCTGGTACTCGATCGGGTGCGGCGTATGCTCGAGCGCGTAGACTTCTTCCCACTTGAGCGCGGCGTAGCTCTCGATGAAGTCCTTGTTAAACACGTCGCCCTTGAGCAGGAAGCTGTGGTCGGCTTCCAGCGATTCCAGCGCCTGACGCAGGCTGCCGCACACAGTCGGAACGTCCGACAGCTCTTCCGGCGGCAGGTCATAGAGGTTCTTGTCCATCGGGTCGCCCGGATGGATCTTGTTCTGGATGCCGTCCAGGCCCGCCATCAGCATGGCCGAGAAGGCGAGGTACGGATTGGCCAGCGGATCGGGGAACCGGACCTCGACGCGCTTGCCCTTCGGGCTCGCCACATACGGGATGCGGCAGGAGGCCGAGCGGTTGCGCGACGAATAGGCCAGCAGCACCGGCGCTTCGAACCCGGGGATCAGGCGCTTGTAGCTGTTGGTGGTCGGGTTGGTGAAGGCGTTGATGGCCTTGGCATGCTTGATGATGCCGCCGATATAGAACAGGGCCATCTCCGACAGGTCGGCATAGCCGTTGCCCGCGAACAGGGGCTGGCCGTTCTTCCAGATCGACTGGTGAACGTGCATGCCCGAGCCGTTATCGCCCTTGACCGGCTTCGGCATGAAAGTCGCGGTCTTGCCATAGGCATGTGCGACGTTCTTCACGACGTACTTGTATTTGATCATGGCGTCGGCGCAGTGCACCAGCGTGCCGAACTTCACGCCCAGCTCATGCTGGCTCGGCGCGACTTCGTGGTGGTGCTTCTCCACTTCGACGCCCATGGCCGCGAGAGTCGAAAGCATCTCCGAGCGCAGATCGCCGCCCGAATCCAGCGGGGCGACCGGGAAATAGCCGCCCTTCACCTTCATGCGGTGGCCGTGATTGCCTTCCTCGAACTTCTTGCCCGAGACGTACGGCGCCTCTTCGGAATCGATGTAGACGTAGGTCTCGTTCATCTTGACGTCGTAGCGGACGTCGTCGAACACGAAGAACTCGGCCTCCGGGCCGAAATAAGCGAGGTCGCCGATGCCGGAGCTCTTCACATAGGCTTCGGCCTTCTTGGCGATCGAGCGCGGGTCACGGCCGTAGTTCTGGCCGGTCAGCGGCTCGGCGATGTCGCAGAAGATGACCAGCAGCTTCTGGGCGGAGAAGGGGTCCAGGACCGCGGTATCGCAGTCCGGCAGCAGCGTCATGTCGGATTCGTTGATGGCCTTCCAGCCGGAGATCGACGAACCGTCGAACATCACGCCTTCCGTCAGGAACTCCTCGTTGATGGTCGACACGTGGTGAGCCAGATGCTGCCACTGGCCCAGCGGGTCGGTGAAACGGAAATCGACATACTGGATCTCTTCCTTCTTGATGAGATCCAACACTTTTCTGACGCTCGACATGATACCTTCCTGATCTCTGGATGATGTTTGGATAGTGTCCGGCGGTTCAGTCCGCCGGTGTCCCCAAGTTGGGTTCGGTTAGATCGCTTCCGGGCCGCGCTCGCCGGTGCGGATGCGGATCGCTTCCTCGACGTTCAGCACGAAGATCTTGCCATCGCCGATGCGTCCGGTGGCGGCCGCCTGGCGGATCGCCTCGATGGCGCGCTCCACCATATGATCCTCCACCACGACCTCCAGCTTCATCTTGGGCAGGAAATCGACGACATACTCCGCCCCACGATAGAGCTCCGTATGACCCTTCTGCCGGCCGAAGCCTTTCGCCTCGGTGACGGTCAACCCCTGAATGCCGACCTCGTGCAGCGCGTCCTTCACTTCGTCCAGCTTGAACGGCTTGATGATGGCTTCGATTTTCTTCATTTGAACACCTGAATGGCCTCGACCAGACGCGTATCAGCAAGGGTCGTGCCAAGCAGCCCCCACTGCCGAAGATGCAGCTTTGCGCCATTTTTAGGCCGTGTCCAACATCCTCTTTGCCCAACATTTGGGCGGTCTTGCCTGTAATTTGAGCAGGGGCGTCAGGCGGGCTTGGCGTCGCGTCGCTGCTGCAGAAAGCGCCGCACCGCCGGGTCGGATTCCAGTCCGATTGCCAGCGCGTAGGCCCGGTCCGCTTCCTCCGCCGCGCCGGTCCGTGCCAGCAATCCCGCCCGCGCCGCCCAGTACGGCTGATAGTCGGCGAGCCGCGGATCCTCGATCAGCGCATCGAGCGCGGCGAGGCCGGCTGCGGCCCCGCGGGTCTCTGCGATCGCGATCGCCCGGTTGATCGCCACCACCGGCGATTGGGTGAGGGCCGACAGCGCGTCATAGAGGTTTTCGATCGCGGCCCAGTCGGATCGGCCGGTCAGGCGCCGCACGACATGCGCGGACTGGATCGCCGCCTCCAACTGATAGCGGCCGAGCGCCCCTTTGCCGCTGGCGGCGCGCAACAGGGCTTCGGCCTCCGCGATCAGGCCGGCATCCCATTGGGCGGTATCCTGCTCGCCGAGCGGTACATACTCGCCCTGTGGATCGCGCCGCGCCGCCCGCCGCGCTTCGGCATAGAGCATGAGCGACAGCAGCCCGAGCGCTTCCGGCTCCTCCGGCAACAGCGAGGCCACCAGCCGGCCCAGCCAGATGCCCTCCTCGGCGAGGTTGCGCCGCCGCGCCTCCGTCCCGGCCGGATCGGCCCAGCCTTCGGTAAAAGTCGCGTAGATCGCCTCGAGCACGGCCTCCAGCCGCTCTGGCAGATCGGCGCGCTCCGGCAGGCGAAAGGGGATGCCGGCGTGCGCAATCTTCTGCTTCGCGCGCACCAGGCGCTGGCCCATGGTCGTCGGCGCGACCAGGAAGGCCGAGGCCACGGTCGCCGCATCGAAGCCGAGGATGGTCTGCAGGATCAGCGGCGCGCGGATGCCGGCCTCGATCGCCGGATGCGCGCAGGCGAACATCAGTGACAGCCGTTCGTCGGGAATCTCCGCCGCATGTGCCGCGTTGCTTTCCAGTTCTTCGGCCATCAGGCGCAGATCGCTCGTTGCTTCATCCTTGGTGCGCCGGCGGCGTACCGCGTCCACCGCCTTGCGGCGCGCGACCGCCAGCAACCAGGCTTCCGGCTGCCTTGGAATACCGGCCGTGGGCCAGTCGGCGAGGGCGGCGGCGAAGGCCTCGGACAAGGCATCCTCCGCCGCCACCACGTCGCGGGTGCGGGCGGCGACAAAGGCGACCAGCTTGCCGTAGCTCTGGCGCGCGACGGCTTCCGCCGCCGCATGGCTCAGCCCGGCATCCTGTCTCGCCGTCACAGCCTCACTGCATCGGCCAGATCGGCCGGACCTCGACCGTGCCGGCACTGGCGCCGGGGCAGCGCGTCGCCCAGGACAAAGCGCTGTCGAGATCGGGCACGTCGATCACGTAATAGCCGGCCAGCTGCTCCTTCGCCTCGGCATAGGGGCCGTTGAGCACCTTGGTCTTGCCGTCGGTGATCCGGACCGTGGTCGCCGTGGCCGACGGTTTCAGCCGTTCGCCGGCACGGATCACACCCGCCGATTTCAGGGCTTCGGTATAAGCCATGTAAGCCGCCGACATCTTGGTGATGCTCTCGCTGCTCGCCGCCTGAAACTTGGATTCATCGCTATAGATCATCAGCAGATACTGCATGCTTGTCTCCTTGCCGTTCCCGCGGCACCCGATGCACCGCCGGCTCGATGACGTTCAGCCAGGGCTGATTTCGACAGGACATGAGAGAAAATTCGACCAACGATACTCCCGCTTGATGCTGGAGGCCAAATAGGAACGAGCGTCTGTTATCAAGGGACAGTTGTCCTGCGGCTGGCCCGGCCATGCACGACCTAAAGCGTATGATCGCTCCCCCGACATTATCAACTGCGATGCACGACCAATACGCGTCGCATCAAATGCGCGCCATTGGCCCTCCAATTCAACTCCTTGTGCCGCTTTACCGAAACCTCGGTTGGTCGCACGGCAGGTGTTCACGCTTGATTGCTCTTGGTGGGCGGAGCAGTATTGACGTTACTTCTGCCGAGCGATGCTCAGCAGACCGGTTTGTTCGCAATATCGGCCTGACCCCGGAGGGTGGCGCGATGCGGGCAATGTGGGTTCTAGTCCCATTTTTGGTGTTTAGTCTCGCGCTTGCGCACGGAAAGGTGAGTGCCGCGCCGCTGCATGATGCTGCCCAGGCGGGCGATGTCGCCAAGGTCCAAGAACTCATCGCTGCCGGCGCCGACGTCGACCAGCGTGACGAAAGCAAGGAAACCCCGCTGATCAAGGCGGCGCTCGCTCGCCAGACGGCAGTCGCTGCCGCGCTGATCGAGGCGGGCGCCGACATCATGGCACGGAACGATCGCGGCTTTACGGCGCTGCATGCGGCGGCATATTCGGGCAGCATTGAGATCGTCACTATGCTGCTGGATCACGGCGCGCCCGTTGATGACCGAGCCGAACGCAATATCACACCGCTGCATGTGGCGGCCGAGGAGAATCAAACGGCGGTAGCGGAACTGCTGCTCGAGCGTGGAGCCGAACTCGAAGCGGTGCAAGGCAACGGATACACCCCGCTGACGGCGGCGACCTACATGCGGAGCACAGACGTTATGAGGCTCCTCAAGCGTCACGGTGCCAAGTGTCAATCGGCTGACTTCATGGGAAAGGGTTCGCACGGCGAGTGCGACGCAGCCGAGAACTGATTTCGTTGCAGGATAGGAGGCGTATGATGATTACGAATCGGTCCGCAACTACCGGCTGGCTGTTCGCGGCAGTGGTCATAATTGTGCTCGTCTGGGCTGGCGCGGCCGTGGCCGAGGAGCGCAGTCCGATCAACACGGGCTATTTCGGGAGCGTCGCGATCCTGGGCTACGATCCCGTTGCCTACTTTACCGATGGCAAAGCGGTTCAGGGATCGCCTGACATCAATCAGTCCTGGCTCGGCGCTACCTGGTACTTCGCCAGTACCGAACATCGCGACGCGTTCGCAGCCGCGCCTATGAGCTACGCGCCGCAATATGGCGGTTTTTGTGCCGGATCAATGTCCGTCGGCCTGATCACTGACAATATCGATCCGAACTCTTTTCGCATTATCGACGGCAAGCTGTATCTGTTCGGAGGGAGTGCGGGGATCGAGCAGGATTTCGATCCGGTCGCGGCGGAGACAATTACGGCTGCCGACGCTCGCTGGCCTGAAATGGAAAAGAAGATTCAAGGGCAGTAGGTTCTTTCACCTAATTGAAGGTCTATGGGGCGGCTGAGAAATACCAAACGGTCGCCACATCGGCGAAGACATACTCGTCTTGGTTTGCGCTACTGCCCTTTGGATTTCTATAGACCGGACAGCAGAATTTCCGCCCCACGGCAAGGGCGCCCGATTGCATGCACATGAGGTCGTTTTCAACCGTGATCTTGCCAGCGGTTAGGCCCTGCGGTCCACGCTGTGCATAGTCGCCGTTGGCATCCACCTGCATTACGAATGGGGTCCCGCCGTGTTGATGGCCAGCCAGGGTCTTGTTCATGATCAAGCCTCGGATCGTGGCAGCATCAAGCTGATCCGCTGGACTGCCGTGGAACCCGTAGGGCCACTCTGGCATTCCCGCATCGCGAAGCGCCTCGATACGGTCGTCCAGATCCTCTTGGCGTCGGTGATGGCTATACATGATACGCGCGGCCGCGAAGTTCGCGCTCGGCGCCCTTTTGAGCATCGTTTGGACCACTGCATGCGCGTCCTCCATTCGTCCTAGCCGCGCGTATGCCATTGCGAGCACCTCGAGGCCAAGGTCGCTTTCCATGGGTGCTCCGGCCATGAGGACGGCCTGCACCGCTTGTTCATACAGCTTGTTCATGAACAGGGCTAACGCATAGTAGTCATAGACCTGCGTTTGCGGTTTTGGATTGAGCCGCAGCACTCGTTGCATGGCCGCCAATGCATCCGTCTGCTGCCCGGCATAGATGAGGACGATCGCCAGATTGAGCTGAGCATCGGCGCTGTTGGGATCAAGCGATACCGCCCTCTGCACCGATGCAATAGCCTCGTCGTGCTTGCCATCCAATGACTGCAGAATACCGAGCGCGGCATAAGCCCGCGGAGTCTGGGCGTTCAGTTGCAATGCCCGCTCGGCGGCTTCGTACGCCTGTTGGCGCGCCACCGGGCCTATCAGCACCTGTTGATAAACGAAGCTGAAGATATCGACGAGCGTGCGGGCATAGCCGGCGTAGGCGTCGGCGAACTGCGGGTCGAGCGCAATGGCTCTCTGGTACAGAGACAGCGCTTCACCCAGCGATTCCTCGGTGAGATCGTAGACCTTTTGCTCTGCCCGCGTGTAGATATCATAGGCTTCGAGATTGCGGGTCGGCAGCCGGGTGATCTGCGTCCTTTCGCTCGCTGTCAACCGAACCGACAGCGCCTCGACGATCCGTGTGATCACTTCATCCTGGAGCGTGAAGATCTCTGAATAGGCGCGGTCATAGCGCTCCGCCCAGATGTTCGCGCCGCTCGCACCGTCGATCAGCTGCACGTTGATGCGAACAGAATTGCCGGAACGGCGGACGCTGCCCTCCAACAGGTATCGGACGCCGAGCTGCGTGGCCACGTCCCGAACATTCGCGGATGGATCGCGGTAGGCGGAGGTGGAGTTGCGGGCGATGACTAGCAGTCCGGAGATCTTCGACAGGTCGGTGATGAGGTCGTCAGTGAGACCCTGGGCGAAATACGCCTGGTCGGAATCGCCACCAAGATTGCCAAGCGGCAAAACCGCGATCGACGGCTTGTCCGGTAGTGGCAGAGCGCTGCGTTCGATTGCAGAGGGCTCAATCCGCGGCTCCCACGGACGCCACCACGCCATCGCCCCGGCGGCCACCAGGAGGGCGAGCGTCCCGGCGGCGGTGACGGGTAGGCGCCAAGATCGGGTGAGCGACTGCCGCTTACCAAAGGTCTTGCCGGCCGCCTCCGCGTCCATCCGCACGCGGTACACGCGCACCGGCTTTTCGATGTTCTTGACCCGCCGTTCACCCAGGGACTCATATCCCACGTCGAGCTTCTTTTCGACCTGGTCATAGGCTGTGCCGGAGATGGCGACGCCTCCCGAATCGGCAAGCTGCTGCAGCCGGTGCGCAATGTTGACGCCGTCGCCATGGATGTCGTCGCCCTCGACGATGACGTCGCCGAGGTTGATGCCGATGCGGAACACCATTCGCCGATCGGTCGGCAAGGCAGCATTGCGCCCGGCCTCGGCGCGCTGCACGTCGACAGCACAGCGAAGGGCGTCCACGACGCTGTGGAACTCGACGAGCAGCCCGTCGCCCATGGTTTTGACCAGCCGGCCGTGGTGTTCGGCGATCTGTGGTTCGAACACTTCGTGAAGCTCGGCCTGGAAGTGAGCGCGCGTCCCTTCCTCGTCGGTCTGGCTGAGATGTCCATAGCCAGCAACGTCGGCGATCATCACAGCGGCAAGTCTGCGCTCCATTTAGCGTACTCCGCGCCGCCAACAAGATAGCACTAAGGCCGACCGTCCTAGAACTATTAGAGAGCTCGTCGCTCCGAGCAATTGGCTTGTTTTCTCGGCGGTCTGGATCGGCCTCTTCGCTGAGCACTTTCGGTCCCCGCATCCGTAGGCAGGAGGCCCCGAGATGGGTACGATTGCCGAGCCTGTCAGAAATCATGGGTGGCCGGGTTGGCCAGTAAAGCCGCAGATATGGCGCCGACGCAATCGAGAGACCGCCTCGACGGCGCGCGACGCCGTCGCCGGGAGCTTTCCGTTCCCGGGTACGCGAGCGGGGCCGATGCTCCGCTTCGGGCAACCGCAGCTGCATTGGAACGCGCGCGACACGCTCGTTCCATTGTGCTGGTCGAGGGTATCAGCGATCAGATTGCAGTCGAGGCTCTGGCAAACCTCCAGGCAAGAGACCTGACGAAAGAAGGCGTGGCCGTGGTACCGATCGGCGGCGCTCAGTCGGTGTCGAGGTTCCTTGCTTGTTTCGGGCCGACTGGCGTCGGACTGCGCGTCAGCGGCTTGTGCGATGCTGCCGAAGCACGGCACTTTTGCCGTGAATTGGCGCGGGCTGGCTATGCGCCGCCCGAAACACGCAGTGAACTCGAAAGAGAGGGGTTCTTCGTTTGCGACCGCGATCTGGAAGACGAACTCATTCGCGCGCTCGGACCCGAGGCCATTGAAACGATACTGGCGGAAGAGGGAGACCTCGCTTCGTTTCGCACGCTCCGGAAGCAAGCCGCATGGCGGGACGCTTGCTTCGTCGATCAGCTTCGCAGATTCCTGGGTGCAGGCGCACGCCGGAAACTGCGCTACGCAAGCCTCTTCGTTCTCGCGCTGGACCTTGACCGCCAACCGCGACCGCTCCGAGGTGTCCTGAGCCGGGCTTAGTTAGCGCTGGGTCGAGCCGGTAGGCGAATAGCCGGCAATATGCCGGCCATTCTTTATCCATCCTATTCCGCTGCCTTGCGCCGCTTCTCCAGGAAGCCGCCCATGCGGCGGACGGCTTCGGCGATGTTCTCCAGGCTGTTGGCATAGGAGATGCGCAGATACCCTTCGCCGTAGGAGCCGAAGCTGGTGCCGGCGATCGAGGCGACGCCCGCTTCGTCGAGCAGCGACACTTCGAGCTGCTTCGATTTGAGGCCGATCCCCTTGATGTTCGGGAACGCGTAGAACGCGCCGTACGGCGTGATGCAGGAAACGCCCGGCAGCTTGTTGAGCTCCGCCACCACGAAGCGCCGGCGCTCGTCGAACGCCTTCATCATCTTGGCGACGTCATCCTTGGGGCCGGTGAGGGCGGCGATGCCCGCCCACTGTGCCGCAGCGTTGACGCAGGAATGGCAATTGATGGCGAGCCGCGTCGCATGCTCGATCAGCGATTTCGGCCACACCGAATAGCCCATGCGCCAGCCGGTCATCGCATAGGTCTTGCTCCAGCCGTCCAGCAGGATGAGCTGGTCGCGGATCTCCGGATAGCGCAGCAGGCTTTCGTGCTGGCGGCCCTCATAGAGCATCTCGCTATAGATCTCGTCCGACATCAGCGTGACGTGCGGATGCTTGGTGAGGCCGGCGACCAGTTTCTTCACCTCGTCCTTGCTGGCGGTGCCGCCGGTCGGATTGGCCGGACTGTTGAGGATGATGAGGCGGGTGCGCGGCGTGATGAGGCCGAGCAATTCCTCCGCCTTGAAGGCAAAGCCGTTCTCTTCCAGGAGCGGCAGCGGAACCGCGGTTGCGCCGGTGAACTTGATCGCGGACTCGTAGATCGGGAAACCCGGGTTCGGATAGATGATCTCCGCGCCCGGCTCGCCGAACATCAGCATGGCGAAGAACATCGTGACCTTGCCGCCCGGCACGATCAGGACGTTGGCCGGATCGACCGGCGCGCCGTGGCGGCGCTGCAGATCGGCGGCCACCGCCTCGCGCACCTGGGGGATGCCGTTGGCCGGCGTGTAGCCGTGATGGCCGTCCTTCAGCGCCTTGATGGCGGCTTCGACGATATGGCCAGGGGTCTGGAAGTCGGGCTGGCCGATCGACAGGCTGATGATGGACTTGCCCTGCGCCTCCAGGGCCTTGGCGCGGGCCAGGACCTCGAAGGCCGATTCGGTGCCAAGGCGGCCCATGCCGCTCGCCAACTGAAGCATCTGTCTTTCCTTTTTGCGGCCCAGGGTCGGGCGTTTTGCCGGCCCATTTTCAGGCGCGGATTTTATGGGCTCGCCTCACAGCGATGGGCAGCCCTGACCGACAGGATTTTGCGGAATGACGACAGAGCCCATGGCGCGAACAGGGCATTTCCATCAAGCTGGGCTTGACCCAAGCCTTGACCGGGCGGGCGCCCTGGTTTAGACCGCCCGGCGCGGTGGCGGGTGTAGCTCAATTGGTTAGAGCACCAGATTGTGGATCTGGGGGTTGCCGGTTCAATCCCGGTCACTCGCCCCACCTTTCTCCCCCTTGCCCAGGCAGCTACATGCCCACGCTGCAAAGCAGGCATGAATTTCCGGCGTGACTCCTGTGTAAAGCTGCGATATTTTCACGCACCTGTCAGTCATAGACTGACGGTGTTTTTCGAGTTGGCGCGAGCCACGGTCCAAGTTCTGGGATGACATGGTTTCCAGGTCGCCTCAAGAGCGACCCGGTGCTGCAAGATCAGCAGAAAAGGCAGGCTTTTCGGGGCTTGCCTTTTTTGCTGCGTGGGTTTTCAAGCCCGAAATCCTTCTGGTCTCCGACCCCACCCTGCGATAGAATCTGACCAATTGGACAAGTCTCGGGAGGTTGGGTCCGAGCGGTCCCATCGCAAAATTCAAGGGGAGGTCAGCACATGTCCCTGCTGATTCGTGGCGGCACCGTCGTGACGGCCGAAGGCAGCACGCGCGCCGATGTCTATTGCGCCGACGGCGTGATCAAGGCGGTCGGCCCGAAACTGGATGCGCCCAGCGGCGCCCGTGTCATCGACGCCGGCGGCCAGTATGTGATGCCGGGCGGCATCGACCCGCATACCCACATGCAGTTGCCCTTCATGGGCACGGTGGCGAGCGAGGACTTCTTCACCGGCACCGCGGCGGCGGCGGCCGGCGGCACCACCATGATCATCGATTTCGTGATTCCGGCGCCGCAGACCTCGCTGCTCTCGGCGTACGACCAGTGGCGCGAATGGGCGGAGAAATCCTGCGCCGATTATTCCTTCCACGTCGCCGTCACCTGGTGGAGCGACGAGGTCTATCGCGACATGGGAACGCTCGTGAAGGACCGTGGCGTCAACAGCTTCAAGCATTTCATGGCGTACAAGAACGCCATCATGGTGCCCGACGAGAATCTGGTGAAGAGCTTCGCGCGCTGCCAGGAGCTGGGAGCGATCGCGACCGTGCATGCCGAGAACGGCGAGCTGGTGTTCCATCTGCAGCAGGAGATCCTGAAGCGCGGCATCAGCGGCCCCGAGGGCCATCCGCTGTCGCGTCCGCCGGAAGTGGAAGGCGAGGCCGCCAACCGCGCCATCCGCATCGCGCAGGTCTTGGGCGCACCGCTCTATATCGTGCACAATTCCTGCAAGGAATCCGTCGAGGCGATCATCCGCGCGCGGCTGGAGGGCCAGCGGGTCTATGGCGAAGTGCTCGCCGGCCATCTGCTGATCGACGATTCCGTCTATCGCCATGCCGACTGGAACTACGCGGCCGCGCACGTGATGAGCCCGCCGTTCCGGCCCAAGGAGAACCAGGAATATCTGTGGCGCGCCTTGCAGTCCGGCAATCTGCAGACCACCGCCACCGACCATTGCTGCTTCTGCGCCGATCAGAAAGCGGCGGGTCGCAACGACTTCACCAAGATCCCGAACGGCACCGGCGGCGTCGAGGATCGCATGTCGGTGCTGTGGCACCACGCGGTCGGAACCGGACGCCTGACGCCGAGCGAGTTCGTGAAAGTGACGTCGACCAATGCGGCGCAGATTTTCAACATCTATCCGCGCAAGGGTTCGGTCAGCGTCGGCGCCGATGCCGATCTCGTGGTCTGGGATCCCGAAGGCACACGCACTATCTCCGCCAAGACCCATCACCAGAAGATCGACTTCAACATCTTCGAGGGCATGAACGTGAAGGGCATTGCGACCCACACGATCAGCCAGGGCAAGGTGCTGTGGGACAAGGGTCAGTTGAATGTCGAGAAAGGCGCCGGCCGTTATATCAACCGGCCGCCGTTCCACCCGATGTTCGAAGCCTTGTCGAAAGCGAATTCCGCGAAGCTGCCGCGATCGGTCCCGCGCAAGGCCGCGCAATAGACCTCGATCCTCCTCCCCCTTGAAACGGCCGGCGAAGCGCCGGCCGTTTTCTTGTGCAGCGCAGGAAGATTGCCGGGCACAATCGCAAGATAAATTCGGAATATAGATCGTTCGATTTTTGCCCATGGATTCAAGAATCGAGGGCTTAATATCCTGGAAATAGGACTGCGCTTGACTTGCGAATGGAAAACTGGGGAGACTTCAGGTGCCGACGGCCTGATCTGATTTTCCGGTCGGCGCGCGTTCGGGGCGTCGCATAACGAGGGAAGTGGGGCTCGATTGCGGTGGACCGCGGGACAATTCGACTTCGAATCGCGATTGATTTGATGGAAGAACGTTCATCGCCCACGCAGGAACACGAAGGCAGATAGGCCTTCGTGGCGCTGGGTTGGGAGTGATGTCTCGAACGAGGGGCCGGCTTGGGGGAGCGGGCTGTGCGGCTTTTTCATTGAGCTGCCAGATGAGGGGAGGCACGCATGCGCAATATCGATCACACTCACATTCGTAAGGAACTTGTTCGGCTGAGCAAGATGGCGCGAACCCTTCGCATGAAGGAACTCGCGCATTTCATCGACGTCGCGGGGGAAGTGGCGTCGGAAATGCCCTTGCCGAAGGCTGTACAGGCGAAGGAAGCACGGCACGCCTGAATGACGGTCGCGCTACGTTAGGCGGTGTATGCGGCTCATTGATTGAATGAGCCGCATACACACAACAACAATCCCCGTGATTGCACTCAGCCTTGAGCGGGCGGCGTCAAGCCGCAGCTGCGCATGATGATCTCCGTCACCCGGCGCGCCGTCTTCCTTCACTCATGGCCCTGATGGGCGAAAATGTGTAAACTCCGCTCAACGGCCACGGAAGGACCCCTTGGCGCATGCCGCGGCGGGTCACAGCCATTCTTGCGGTCGATGTTGTCGGATACAGCCGCCTCATGGGCACCGACGATGAGGGTACGCTTGCGCAGTTGAAGGCGCACCGGCGCGATCTGCTTGATCCGAAGATCAAGGAACATCAGGGACGAATCGTCAAGACGACCGGCGACGGCATGCTGGCGGAGTTCGCGAGCGTGGTCGATGCCCTGCGCTGTGTCACCGAAGTCCAGCGCGACATGCGCGTGCGCAATGCCGAGGTCCCCGAGGAAAAACGCATCGAGTTCCGTGCCGGCCTTAACGTTGGTGACATCATTATTGACGGCGACGATATCTATGGCGACGGCGTGAACGTTGCGGCGCGCTTGGAGAACATGGCTGAGCCGGGCGGAATTTGCGTTTCAGGCAGGGTGTATGAGGATACTCACGGCAAGCTCGATATCATGTTCGAGTACGAGGGCGAACAGCAGCTTAAGAACATCGCATGGCCGGTCAGGGTGTACCGGGTACGGCTTGACGGCGGAGCGGTAGTCGCTCGGCCGCCGTTGGCGCTGCCCAACAAGCCGTCGATCGCCGTCCTGGCGTTCGACAATCTGAGCGGCGATCCCGACCAGGAGTATTTCGCCGACGGCATGGTCGAAGAGATCATCATGGCTCTGTCGCGCATGCGCTGGCTGTTCGTGATCGCGCGCAATTCGAGCTTCACGTACAAGCGTCGGGCCGTGGACGTGAAGCAGATCGGGCGCGAACTGGGGGTGCGCTACGTGCTCGAAGGGAGCGTGCGCAAGGCGGGCAACAAAGTGCGGATCGCGGGTCAGCTGATCGATACCTCGACAGGCACGCACCTCTGGGCGGATCGCTTCGAAGGCAGCGTCGAGGACATTTTCGAACTGCAGGACCGGGTGACCGAAAGCGTGGTGGGGGCGATCTCACCCAGGCTGGAACAGGCCGAGATCGAACGGGCGCTGCGCAAGCCGACTGAGCGCCTGGACGCCTACGACTATTACCTGCGCGGTGTGGCTGGCATTCATCTCTGGACCAAGGAAGGCAATCAGGAAGCGCTGTCGCATTTCTACGGGGCGATCGAACGGGATCCGAACTTCGCATCGGCATTCGGGATGGCGGCGCGATGCTATGGTCAGAGAAAGGCGAGCGGCTGGCTGACGGATCCATCACATGAGATTGCGGAAGCGACACGATTGGCTCGACGGGCCGCGGCGCTGGGCAGGGAAGACGCAGTCGCACTATGCACCGCGGGTTTTGGCCTTGCCTATGTTTCCGGCGAGCTCGACGATGGCACTGCATTGATCGATCGGGCGATTGTGCTCAACCCGAACCTGGCCTGGGCGTGGTATTTCAGTGGCTGGACTAAGCTCTGGATCGGCGAGCCGGACGAGGCTATCGAACGCGAATCTCATGCTATGCGCTTGAGCCCGCAAGACCCGCATATATTCAACATGCAGGCTGCCACCGCCTATGCTCACTTCATGGCTGGGCGCTCCGCCGAAGCGGTCTCATGGGCCGAAACGGCTCTGCGGGAGCATCCCGAGCACATGTCCGCATTGCGTATCCTGTCTGCAAGCTGTGCGATGGTGGGGCGGCTGGAGCAGGCACAGAAGGCCGTCGCGCGAATTTGCGAGCTTGATCCTGCATTGCGTCTTTCGAACCTTCACCAAGTCATGGTGTTTCGAAGACCGGAAGACATGGCCAATCTGGCAGAGGGGCTGCGCAAGGCCGGACTGCCGGAATAGAGAGAGCGGCTTCACGCCGGCGGCGTTAGGCCGCAACCGCGCAAGACGATCTCCGTCACCTGGTGCGCCACCGCCTTGTATTCCTGCGGCGTCAATTGTTCGCGGCCCAGTACGGCCGAGATCTGCGATGCGAAGTCGGCATAGGTCTGGGTGCTGGCCCAGATCATGAACAGCAGATGCTTCGGGTCGATCTCGCGCATCTTGCCGGCGGCGATCCAGCCGCGGATGACTTTGGCCTTCGTATCCACCCAACTGCGCAGATCGGTCTCGAGATATTTCCCCAGATGCGGTGCGCCATGGATGATCTCGTTGGCGAACACGCGCGAGGGAATCGGTTGCTCGCGCGCCAGCTCGATCTTCGCGGTGATGTAGTGGGCGAGGGCGCGTGCCGGCTCCGCCTCCGCCGTAATCTCGTCGGCGGTGTGCAGCCAGGTATTAACGATGCCGGTCAGCACCTGCTGGTAGAGCTCTTCCTTGGTGTTGAAGTAATAGTGGAGATTGGCTTTCGGGATGGCGGCGCGGCGCGCGATCTCGGCGGTGGTGGCGCCGTTGAATCCCGCTTCGGCGAAGACCGATTCCGCAGCCTCCAGGATGCGCCGTTCGATGCTGGCCCGGCTGCGCTGCCGTACACCACCGCCATTGCCGGCGTCGGCGCCGGGTTGATCGTTTACTGCCAAAACGCCTGATCTCCTCTTGATATCGCTTCATATTGGAGCCCCCTCGAATGCGGAAGGAAAGAAAAAACTTGATCATTCGGTCAGAAAAATCTTGATCAATTGGTCAAATTTCCGCACACTGCCTGTGGATTAAGCCAGTGCCGGTTGAGTGGCCGCTTGGCGTGCCAAAGCGGAACGTAGGCCGGATAAGTTTGTGGCTGAGACCCATGGGAGGGGTTGATGACGCAATCGGCAACGCCGGACATTGCCGCCGGACGGCTGCGGCCGGATGAGATCGCCGCCAATTTCGAAGACATCAAGCCGCCGCTCGATCGCAAGAAGGCGCTGATCGAGAGCAGCCGCTGTTATTTCTGCCACGACGCGCCGTGCATCGAGGCGTGTCCGACATCGATCGACATTCCGAACTTCGTACGCATGATCAATACCGGCAACACGCTGGGCGCGGCCGAAAAGATCCTCGAGGCCAACATCCTTGGCGGCATGTGCGCGCGGGTCTGCCCGACTGAGATCCTGTGCGAGGACAAGTGCGTCCGCAACACGTCGGAGGACAAGCCGGTCAGTATCGGCATGCTCCAGCGCTACGCCGTCGATGATTTGATGGAGAAGGGGCGCTATCCCTTCACAAGACGGGCGCCGACCGGCAAGCGCGTGGCCGTCGTCGGCGGCGGACCCGCCGGCCTGTCCTGTGCGCACCGGCTCGCCATGCTGGGGCACGACGTCACCATCTTCGATGCCAAGAGCAAGCTCGGCGGCCTCAACGAATACGGCATCGCGGCCTACAAGACCGTGAACAACTTCGCTCAAGCGGAGGTGGATTTCGTCCTTTTCATTGGCGGCATCAGCGTGAAGACCGACCAGGTGCTGGGGCGCGACATTACGCTCGATCAGCTTCGGCGCGACTTCAACGCGGTGTTCCTGGGGCTCGGTCTTTCCGGCGTCAATGCGCTGGGGCTGGAGGGGGAAGAGCAGCTATCCGGCGTGATGGACGCTGTCGGCTACATCGCCGACCTGCGCCAATCGCCTGACAAAGCGCGGCTCAAGGTCGGACGCAAGATCGTCGTGATCGGCGGCGGCAATACCGCGATCGATATTTCCGTGCAGACCAAGAAACTCGGCGCCGAGGATGTAACCCTGGTCTACCGCCGCGCGCCGGAGAATATGGGCGCCACCTGGCACGAGCAGGAATTCGCCCAGGTGAATGGCGTGAAGATCAAGCATTGGGCACGGCCCGTGCGCCTGATCGGCCAGAATGGCGCAGTCAAGGAAGTGGAGTTCGAGCGCACGGCGCTCGACGATCGTGGGCGCCTGATCGGTACCGGCGAGACCTTCTCGATCCTGTGCGATCAGGTGTTCAAGGCGATCGGGCAGAAGTTCGTCAAGGACCCCGTCAACGGCAAAGCGCAGGAATCGCTGGATCTGGTCGATGGCAAGATCGCAGTGAACGAGGACATGAAGACCTCGCTCGCCAACGTCTGGGCCGGCGGCGACTGCGTCACCAGCGGCATCGACCTCACCGTGCAGAGCGTCGAGGATGGCAAGGTCGCCGCCCATGCGATCGACCGCACCCTGCGCGGCGCAAAATAGCGAACGGCTGGAAAGGGAGAACCGACATGGCCGACCTTCGCACCAACTTCGTGGGCATCAAGTCGCCCAATCCGTTCTGGCTGGCTTCCGCGCCGCCGACCGACAAGGAATTCAACGTCGTCCGTGCCTTCAAGGCGGGCTGGGGTGGCGTGGTCTGGAAGACCCTCGGTGAAGATCCGCCGGTGGTGAATGTCAGCTCGCGCTACGGCGCGCTGCATTCGGCCGACCAGCGCATGATCGGCTTCAACAATATCGAGCTCATCACCGACCGGCCGCTCGACATCAATTTGCGCGAGATCAAGCAGGTGAAGCGCGACTGGCCGGACCGTGCGGTCGTCGTCTCGCTGATGGTGCCGTGCACCGAGGATGCCTGGAAATCGATCCTGCCGCATGTCGAGGAAACCGGCGCGGACGCGATCGAGCTGAACTTCGGCTGCCCGCATGGCATGTCGGAGCGCGGCATGGGATCGGCAGTGGGACAGGTGCCGGAATATGTCGGCATGGTCGCCAAATGGTGCAAGCAGCACACCCGCATGCCGGTGATCGTGAAGCTGACGCCCAACATCACCGACATCCGCAAGCCGGCGCGCGCGGCCAAGGAAGGCGGCGCCGACGCCGTCTCGCTGATCAACACCATCAACTCGATTACATCGATCGATCTCGACATCATGGCGCCGACGCCGACGGTGGATGGCAAGGGCACCCACGGCGGCTATTGCGGGCCGGCGGTGAAGCCGATCGCCATGCACATGGTGGCCGATATCGCGCGCGACAAGGACACGTTCGGCCTGCCGATCTCCGCCATTGGCGGCATCGCCAATTGGCGCGACGCGGCGGAGTTCATCAGCCTGTCCGCCGGCACCGTGCAGGTCTGCACCGCCGCCATGCATTACGGCTTCAAGATCGTGGACGACATGATCTCCGGCCTCGGCAACTGGATGGATGAGAAAGGCTACGCGACCATCGAGGATTTTCGGGGCAAGGCGGTGCCCAACGTCACCGACTGGCAGTTCCTCAACATCAACTACAAGAGCATCGCGCAGATCGACCAGGACAAGTGCATCAAATGCGGCCTCTGCCACATCGCGTGCGAGGATACCTCGCACCAGTCGATCGCAAAGCTGAACGGCGGCGGCAAGCGCCGCTACGAGGTGATCGAGGCGGAATGCGTGGGCTGCAACCTGTGCGCCCATGTCTGCCCGGTGCCGGACTGCATCACCATGGTTTCGGTCGAGACCGGCAAGCCGTATCTCAACTGGACCCAGGACCCGCGCAACCCGATGCGCAAAGCCGCGGAATAGGGTAGGATTCGGGCAAGATCAGGAAACAAGATCAGGGAAGGCGCCCGGAAAAACGGGCAAACGGACAGGGAAATAAGGGGATCTGATATGCTGTTTTCACGTCGTAATCTCCTGCTCGCGACGGGCGGGATCGCTGCTGCTTCGGCCATGGGCACGCTGCCGCGCCGGGTGCTGGCGGCGGACAAGATCAAGACCGCGGCAATCTACACCGTGCCGGTGGAACAACAGTGGGTTAGCCGGATTCACAAAGCGGCTACGACCGCCCAGGAACGCGGCGACATCGAATACACCTTCTCCGAAAAGGTGGCGAACACCGACTATGAGCGCGTGATGCGCGAATATTGCGAGGCCGGCCACCAACTCATCGTGGGTGAGGCCTTCGCCGTGGAGGACGCCGCCCGCGCCGTCGCGAAAGACTATCCGGACCGCGCGTTCCTGATCGGCTCCAGCTTCAAGCCGGATGCGGCGGTGCCGAATTTCGCCGTGTTCGACAATTACATCCAGGACGCCTCGTATCTGACCGGAATCGTTGCCGGTGCCATGACCAAGAAAAAGAACATCGGCATGGTCGGCGGCTACCCGATCCCGGAAGTGAACCGGTTGATGAACGCCTTCATGGCCGGCGTGCGCGAGACGGCGCCCGACGCCAAGTTCCAGGTCGCCTTCATCGGCTCCTGGTTCGATCCGCCGAAGGCCAAGGAAACGGCCTTCGCCCAGATCGATTCCGGCGCCGACCTGATGTATGCCGAGCGCTTCGGCGTTTCGGACGCGGCCAAGGAGCGAAGCGTGCTGGCGATCGGCAACGTGATCGACACCCAGGCCGACTATCCAGACACCGTTGTCGCCTCCGCGCTGTGGCACTTCGAGCCGACCCTGGACGCCGCCATCAAGGCGGTGCAGGGCGGCAACTTCAAAGCCGACGATTACGGTGTTTATTCCTTCATGAAGGCCGGCGGCTGCAGCCTGTCGCCGCTCGGCACGTTCGATGGCAAGGTGCCGGCTGATGTCGTCGCCAAGGTCGCCGAGAAGGAAAAGGCCATCAAGGACGGCAGCCTCACCGTCGAGATCAACGATAACGAGCCCAAATCGAGCTGAGAGCAATCTCGCTTGCCTGCGATGCGCAACATGCCCCTTCCCCCCTTGTGGGGGAAGGTTGGGATGGGGGGTGCCACCGCACCACGCCAGAGGACAAGCAATGAAAGGCTTGGCGAGATCGCATGTGGCGCGGCGTGTCCCGCCGGCACTACGTTTCGACCCTTCGTGCGGCGGCGCTCCCCCATCCAGCTTCGCCTAGGCTCACTTCGTTCGCCAAGGCTCCGCAACCTTCCCCCACGAGGGGGGAAGGGGAGTTTCTGCTGTGGTTGAATCTACTGACGTCGTCCTCCGGCTGAGCGGCATTACCAAGCGCTTTGGCCCCCTGCTGGCGAACGATGCGATCAGCCTCGATCTGCATCGCGGTGAAGTGCTGGCGCTGCTGGGCGAGAACGGGGCCGGCAAGACGACCTTGATGAACATCCTGTTCGGCCATTACGTGGCCGACGAGGGGTCGATCGAGGCCTTCGGCGAAACGCTGCCGCCGCGTTCGCCAAAGGCGGCCCTGGCGCGCGGCATCGGCATGGTGCACCAGCATTTCACGTTGGCGGACAATCTGACCGTCCTCGACAACGTCATGCTGGGGACCGAGCCGCTGTGGCGCATTCGCTCGCAGCGCGCCGCCGCACGCGCCAGGCTGGCGGAGCTGTCGGAGACCTTCGGGCTGGTGGTGGATCCGGATACCCGCATCGCGGACCTGTCGGTCGGTGAACGCCAACGGGTCGAGATCCTGAAGGCCCTCTATCGCGACGCCCGCATCCTGATCCTGGATGAGCCGACTGCCGTCCTGACCCCGCAGGAGACGGAAGCGCTGTTCGCCACCCTGCAGCGTCTGGTGGGGCGGGGCCTTGCCATCATTTTCATCTCGCACAAGCTGCATGAGGTGATGGCGGTCAGCGGGCGGGTCGTCGTGCTGCGCCAGGGCAAGCTGGTGGCCGAACGCCGCACGGCCGAGACGAACCGTCACGAGCTGGCCGAACTGATGGTCGGCCGCCCGATCCCGGAGCCGAAGGTCGAGGCCATTCCCCTTGGCCCTGTCGCTTTGTCGTTGAACGCGGTCGCGCTGGCGGGCGAGGGGCGGGCGCGTCTCCAGGATGTCTCGCTCGCGCTGCACGGCAACGAGATCGTCGGAATCGCCGGCGTTTCCGGCAATGGGCAAAGCGCGCTTGCCGATCTGATCAGCGGCATCGTCCAGCCGACCGGCGGTGCGTTGTCGCTGTTCGGCCAGGAGATCCAATATTTCGATCCGGCGCGCATGGTGGCCTACGGGGTCGCTCGCATTCCAGAGGACCGCCATGCCGTCGGCGTGGTCGGTGACCTGTCGCTCGAGGAGAACCTCATCTCCGCGCGGTATCGCGAGGCGCCTTTCTCGCGGCGCGGCCTGATCGATTGGAAGGCCGCGCGCGACTTCGCGACCCGCATCATCGCTGACTATGACGTGCGCTGTCCGGGCCCGCAGGCCGCGACCCGCCTGCTGTCCGGCGGCAACATGCAGAAGCTGATCCTGGGCCGCGAGATGGCGCTGAGCCCGCGCATCATCCTCGCCAACCAGCCGACCCGCGGCCTCGATATCGGTGCGGTCGGCTATGTCCATCAGCAGCTCTTGAAAGCGCGCGGCAAGGGCGCCGGCATCCTCCTCATCTCCGAAGACCTGGATGAACTGCTCGCGCTCTCCGACCGCATCGTCGTGATGCATCGCGGCCGCATGTCGATGCCGATGGCGCGCAGCGACGTGACGATCCGTCACCTCGGCCTGATGATGGCGGGCCACGGTTTCGCCGGTGAGGCCGATGCGGCTTGAGCCCCGCATCGAAGCCGCGTCCAGCATCTGGGTCGTCGCGCCCCTCGTCGCCGTGGCTGCGAGCTTTGTCGTGGCAGCCGTTCTGGCGCTGGCTGGCGGCGCATCGCCGCTCTCGGTATTTGCGGCGGTCATCAAGGGTGCGGCAGGAACGCAATTTGCGTTCCTGGAAACGCTGACCCGCGCGACGCCGCTGATCTTCACCGGCCTGGCCGCTGCCGTCGCGTTTCGCGCCAAGCTGTGGAACATCGGCGGCGAGGCGCAGCTCTATGCCGGCGCGATCATGACCATCGTGCTCGGCACCGGCGCCCTCCCGCTGCCGGCGCCGGTCTTGATCCCGATGATCATGGCGGCGGCGATGCTGGCCGGTGCGTTGTTATTGCTCGGGCCGACGTTCCTCAAGACCCGCTTCGGCGTCGATGAGGTGGTGACGACGCTGCTACTGAACTTCGTGATGGTGCTGTTCGTCAGCATGCTGCTGGATGGCGCGCTCAAGGACCCGATGGGCCTCGGCTGGCCGCAATCGAAGAAAGTCATCGAGGCCGCGCAGCTACCCAAGTTGATTCATGGCAAGCGCCTGCACCTCGGCTTCGTCATCGCCATCGGTGCGGCGCTCATCGTCTGGTTCATCAATGCGCGCACGACTTTCGGCTATGAGATGCGGGCCGTCGGCTTCAATCCCCGCGCCGCGCGCTTCGCCGGCATTCCGGTCAATCGGGTGATGGCGAAGACTGCCCTGCTGTCGGGTGGCCTCGCGGCCCTCGCGGGGGTCAGCGAAGTGGCGGGGCTCAAGGGCAACCTCACCCTCGATCTGTCGCCGGGCTTCGGCTACACCGGCATCGTCGTCGCCATGCTGGCGGTGCTGCATCCGGTCGGCGTGATAGCAGCCGCCATCTTCGTTGCCGCCATGTTCGTCGGCGCCGACGCCATGAGCCGGACTGTCGGAGTGCCCAACTACATCGCAAATGTCATGGTCGCCACCGCCTTGCTCACCATGGTGACGGCCATGCTGTTCACCCGCTTCCGCCTGAAATTGAGATAAGTGGATGCAGGCGATCCAGATCATCTTCGAAGCGAGCCTGTGGGCGGCCGCCATCCGCATTGCCTCGCCGTTGATCTTCGCCACCCTGGGCGAGTTGATCTGCGAGCGAGCGGGCGTGCTCAATCTCGGCATCGAAGGCATCATGACCGTCGGTGCCTTCGCCGGCTGGTTCGCGGTTTATCACGGCGCGGATCTGTGGACCGGAATCGTGATCGCGGCGCTCGCCGGCGCGGCGTTCGGATTGCTGCACGGCTTCCTCACCGTGCCGCTCGGACTGTCGCAACACGTCACGGGGATCGGCATTACGCTTCTTGCCACCTCGCTTACCTACTATGCGTACCGCCTGGCGTTTCCATCCGTTACATCGCCGCCGAAGATCGCGACCTTCGCGCCGCTGGAGATCCCGCTGCTGTCGCAGATCCCGATCCTGGGTGACGCTCTGTTCCGCCAGACGCCGCTGACGTACCTGGCGTTCGTTGCGGTGATCGTTGTGGCGTACGTGCTCTATCGGACCCCGATCGGTCTGGCGGTGCGGACAGTCGGCGAGAACCCGGCGGCGGTGGAGGCGCAGGGCATCGACGTGACATGGCTGCGCATCGGCGCGGTCGCGGTCGGCAGCGCCTTCATGGCGATCGGCGGGGCGTTCCTCACCATGTCGGCCTTCAACTCGTTCTATTTCGACATGGTGAACGGACGCGGCTGGATCTGCATCGCGCTGGTGGTGTTCGGCTCCTGGCGGCCGGGCAAGGCGCTGCTCGGCGCGATCCTGTTTGCGGCGTTCGATGCCTACCAGCTCCGCCTGCAGCAGCTGGCCGGCGCCTATCTGCCCTATCAGGTGTTCCTGATGCTGCCTTATATTCTGTCGATCCTGGCGCTGATTGCGATGTCGCGGCGCGCCGGCTATCCCAGGGCGCTCATGATTCCCTATCGCAAGGGCGAGCGCTGAACGGAGAGAAGCATGCTTGATCTCATCATTCGCGGCGCAAATCTTCCCGATGGACGGCAGGGCGTCGATATCGGCATCCAGGGCGACAGGATCGCCACAATCGAGCCGGCACTGAAAGCGAGCGCCGCCAGGGAAATCGACGCGAAGGGCCGTCTCGTCAGCCCGCCTTTCGTTGACGCGCATTTCCATATGGACGCGACCTTGTCCCTCGGCCTGCCGCGCCTCAACCAGTCGGGCACCTTGCTGGAAGGCATCGCGCTGTGGGGCGAGTTGAAGCCGCTGCTGACGCAGGAGGCCATCGCGGAACGCGCGCTCGCCTATTGCGACTGGGCGGTCGCCAAGGGGCTGCTTGCCATCCGCTCCCATGTCGATGTCTGCGATCCACGCCTGCTGGCCGTCGATGCGTTGCTGGAGGTGAAAAAGAAGGTCAAGCCCTATATCGACCTGCAGCTTGTCGCGTTCCCGCAGGATGGCGTGCTGCGCTCACCGGGCGCAATGGAGTTACTGAAAACCGCCCTCGATCGCGGTGTCGATGTAGTGGGCGGCATTCCACATTTCGAGCGGACGATGGCGGACGGCGCGGCCTCGGTGCGGGCGCTGTGCGAGATCGCGGCGAAGCGCGGCCTGCTGGTCGACATGCACTGCGACGAGACCGACGATCCGATGTCGCGCCATGTCGAGACGCTCGCCTATGAGACGCAGCGCCTGGGGTTGCAGGGAAGGGCGACGGGATCGCATCTCACCTCCATGCACTCCATGGACAATTACTATGTCAGCAAGCTGATCCCGCTGATGGCGGAAGCGCGGCTCAACGCCATCGCCAATCCGCTGATCAACATCACCATCCAGGGGCGGCACGACACCTACCCGAAGCGCCGCGGCATGACACGCGTGCCGGAGCTGATGGCGGCCGGCCTCACCGTCGCATTCGGCCACGATTGCGTGATGGATCCTTGGTACGGCATGGGATCGGGGGACATGCTGGAGGTGGCGCACATGGGCCTCCACGTCGCGCAGATGACCGGGCAGGACGCGATGCGCGCCTGCTTCGCGGCGGTGACCGAGAATCCCGCGCGCATCCTGCAGATCGACGGCTACGGCATCGTGCCGGGCAGGAATGCCGATCTGGTCATTTTGCAAGCCGCCGATCCGGTCGAAGCGATCCGCGTGCGGGCGACGCGGCTCGCCGTCCTGCGCCGGGGAAAAGTGATCTCGGAAACGCCGGCCCAGACCGCGCGGCTCAACCTGCCGGGACGCCCGGAAAGCGCGGATTTCCTGAGGGCAAAGATGTAACTCAATAGCGAAGGCGCTTGATCTTTAACAACTTATACACGAACATCGCTTCTCGAGCCGGAGAGCGATGGAATGGCCAAGAACAAGAAGGCGAAAGCTCGCAAGTACCCGATGCATCCAGAGTACCGAGAACTCTGGAACGCAGCGGGCTACGGAACGAAAATGGGAAGCTCAGAGGTCGTTCAACCTCCTCCACGCAAATTCATCCGAGTGTACCACCTAACGTCGGCGCAATATGCAATAAGCGATATTGCGCTTGGTAGGCTTAAGATCGCTAGATTCAGTGATCTCAATGATCCCTACGAACTATTGTCGCTGAATTCTCGAAAAAAGAGCATTCGTAATCTCGGGAAGAAGTTCAAAGAGCAATTCGATCACGAGAATGGGTTACTGTGCTTCAGCGGCGACTGGACCAGTCCGGCACTTTGGAGTCATTACGGAAGTCGGCTAACCGGCATATGCCTTGGCTTCAATTTGCTTCGTGAGCACTGCCGGCCTGTCAAGTACGAGACAGAGAGAATACTTGCCGATCTCGCGGATAAGGAACCCTCGGGTCTTACTCCACGCACCCGAGAGCGCCTCATGTGTACGAAGCATCAGCATTGGGAATACGAACGCGAGAATAGGATATTCATTCCGCTAGGCTCGACCACTAAGGGGGGCCGACATCACTTCTATCCCTTTAATAGTTCCCTAGCGTTGGCGGAAGTGATTTTGGGACCCGAATGTGTGCTTACGCTCAAAGCTATTCAGGATCTCGTCAACTCTAACTACGACAACGTGGTAACTTTCGGCTCTCGATTGGCTTGGGGCTCTTTCAATGTAGTCCCCAAAGAAAGCACGGTTCCGTAGATTGGTTTCGCCTACCAATGCTTAGATTCTCGAGTTCCGAACAAGGCAAGGGCGATGAAGCCTGGTGACTACCAGCGCGAGCTCAACGCGCATCTCTCTCATCTGTACACATTTGCTAGACAGATGAATGAACTCGACTTTGCGGTGTCGTTGGGTGGAGAGTTTCGGGGCGAACAAGATGCTGGGTGGTCGACAACGATCACAGCGAATGAGGTGTTTGAAGAACTTGGCACCTTCCTTTCTTCAGACGGGCGATTGTCGAAGGCCGAGTTTCGCACTGCTCTAATGCTCTACTGTCAGCTTGCGGAAGCCGGCGGCATCTACGAAACGCTCAAGAACATGATGGGTGTGGTCAGTCTTAAGCCATACGTCCTATGGCCATTTCAGCCACTTGTTCGCGTCCGAAATGAACCGAAACGAGTTATTGGCCCAAACGCGAATGCCACCTTTCGCGACTTAGCAACAATGGCCAGATCGATTGGCCTGCTGAGACTGTCAGAACTACTCACGCTAGCATTCCGGGACGACATCCGAAATGGGATCAGTCACGCCGACTACGTGATCTGGGACGATGGCCTGAGACTGAGAAAACGCAATGGCGGTCGTGCCGATCGGCTGTCGTTTAAGGATGTCAGCGATGCGATTTGTAGGGGCTTGGTCTTTTTTCAGATACTGAAGGAGCTCAACAATGCTTCGGTTCGATCGTTTGATCCACCCAAAGAGATTGTGGGTCGATTCAGCGTCAATCCTCCGATGCCATGGACGGTTTCATACAACCCGAAAAGTGGCGCTTTTGGAATCAGAGGATCGTCACCTGGCTCAGTGACGACGCCGCAATACGAGCGACAAGTTGAGATCAATAACCGACTTGGCGGTAAAGTACTGGCGCTGTATTCGCGAATGAATTGTCCGCAGGTTGAGGACACCGAAACACACGCATTGTCGCAAGGCTTCGAGCCGCATGTTGTCGAAATGAACGATGATCAAATGGAAGCACTGGCTGCTGACATTGAGCGACTGGGACTTTGGGATCACCGACATTCTCATGACTCGCGAAGCCGTGTTCTCCTGGCAAGCCCTTGGGGTTTTCGTTGGCTACACTCCGCATCAGAATTCGATGCACTCTTGGGTCAGCCGCTTCTCGAATTTGAGGAAGCAACTAATCAGATCGGAGATAGTGCAAACACTGCCAAGTAAGGCGTTTTAACGTCTGTCCACTGCTTGACCGTTTGGTCAGAAAGCGCCAAGATTGATTACAAAATTATGAGCGGCGATTCCGTCAGAAAGCCGCTAGATATCAGGGCTCTGGGGCTGGCTTGCATTCTGGGAGGTATCTCTTGGCTACCAATCTGCGCATCAACGCCGACCGTCTGTGGGACAGCCTTATGGAGATGGCCAAGATCGGCGCCACCGAAAAGGGCGGCGTTTGCCGGCTGGCCCTGACCGACCTCGACCGCCAAGCGCGCGATCTGTTCTGCCAATGGGCCAAGGATGCTGGCTGCACCATCAAGATCGACAAGATGGGCAACGTGTTCGCGCGCCGTCCGGGCAAGGACAATTCGCTGTCGCCCGTCATGACCGGCAGCCACATCGACAGCCAGCCAACCGGCGGCAAGTTCGACGGCATCTATGGCATCATGGCTGGCCTCGAGGTCGTGCGTACCCTCAACGATTTCAACTACGAGACCCAGCGCCCCGTCGAGGTCGCGATCTGGACCAACGAGGAAGGCTCGCGCTTCGCGCCCGCCATGGTCGCATCCGGCGTGTTCGCCGGCGTGTTCCCGCTGGAATACGGCCTGTCGCGCGCCGACCTCAACGGCAAGACCATGGGCGAGGAGCTGAAGCGCATCGGCTATGACGGGCCGGAGCAGGTGGGCGGCCGCCCGGTGTTCGCGTTCTTCGAGACGCACATCGAGCAGGGCCCGATTCTGGAAGCGGAGAAGAAGACCATCGGCGTGGTGCAGGGCGCGCAAGGCCAGCGCTGGTTCGAGGTTACCATGGTGGGGCAGGAGGCGCATGCCGGCCCGACGCCGATGAAGGTGCGGAAGGACGCCCTGGTCGGCGCGGCGCATGTCGTCTCCGCCGTCAATCGCATCGGGCATGAGAACCAGCCGTTTGCGTGCGCGACCGTCGGCCTGATCAACTCCAGCCCCAATTCGCGCAACACGATTCCGGGCAAGGTCTTCTTCACCATCGATCTGCGGCACCCCGAGGATGCGGTGCTGTCCAAGATGGCGGCTGCGGTGAAGGCCGCGAGCGAAGAGGCTGCGGCCAAGAACGGCCTGGAGTTCGACTTCAAGGAGATCTGGTATTCGCCGCCGGTGAAGTTCGACACCAACTGCGTTGCGGCCGTGAAGGCCGGCGCGGAACAGCTGGGCTATGCCAGCATGCCGATCATCAGCGGCGCCGGCCACGATGCCTGCTACATGAGTCGCGTCGCGCCGACCGGCATGGTCTTCATCCCGTGCGAGGACGGCATCAGCCATAACGAGATCGAGAACGCGACCCGCGACGATTGCGGCGCCGGGTGTGATGTCTTGCTGCGCGCGATGGTGGAGCGCGCCAATGCCAACTGAGCCGACGGCCAAGGTCGTCGATCTTCCGGTCGATCGGCGCGGCCGTGGCAGCAGCGGCGGCGACACCAAGCCGGCGCCGTCGGACGTGATCATCGATATCCGCAAGCTTTCGCTGACGTTCCAGACCGCAGACGCGCCGGTCGTTGCCCTCAGCGATATCGACCTCGCGGTGCGCGCGGGGGAGTTCGTGTCCCTGATCGGCCCGTCGGGTTGCGGCAAGACCACGCTGATGCGCATCGTCGCCGATCTGGAGCAGCCGACGGCGGGCACGGTGACGGTCAACAACGTATCGCCGCGGGAGGCGCGGCTGAAGCGCGCCTATGGCTATATCTTCCAGGCTCCGGCGCTCTATCCCTGGCGCAATGTGCAGCGCAACGTGGAGCTGCCGCACGAGATCATCGGCGTGGCGAAAGAAGAGCGCGAGGCCAAGGCGAAGCGCTATCTGGAGCTGGTCGGCCTCAAAGGCTTCGAGAAGAAATTTCCCTGGCAGCTCTCGGGCGGCATGCAGCAGCGCGTCTCGATCGCGCGCGCGCTGTCGTTTGACCCGCAATTGCTGCTGATGGATGAGCCGTTCGGCGCGCTGGACGAGATCACCCGCGACCGGATGAACGAGGAGCTGCTGCAGATCTGGGAAAAGACCCGCAAGACGGTGATCTTCGTCACGCACTCGATCGACGAGGCCGTCCTGCTCTCCACCAAGATCGTGGTCATGAGCGCACGGCCCGGCCGCATCATCGATGTCATCGACAGCACCTTGCCCGCCAGGCGCACGCTCGAGACGCGCGAAACACCCGCCGCTCTGGAACTGGCGCACCGCGTCCGGCTTGGGCTGAAGGCCGGCCATTCCTATGATTGATGCGATGTGCGTTCATCGGGTACTGATGCACATGCGCGCATGCTCGCACGATGAGCCCCTTCCCCCCTTGTGGGGGAAGGTTGGGATGGGGGGTGACGCCGCACCATGGCTGACCAATGAGAGCGGTATCGCTTGGTCTTGCAAGTGCGCAACTTCCTACGATCGTGCGGCGTCACCCCCCATCCAGCTTTGCCTAAGCTCACTACGTTCGCTAAGGCTCCGCATCCTTCCCCCACAAGGGGGGAAGGGGAGTCTTCTTTGGAGTGTGGGATGAACGGCGTTGCCGGCATCTTATCGCCGAAAGGGCGGGTGCTGCCGATCATCGCGGTCGTCGCGATCATTATGGTGCTCTGGTATGCGCTGGCGATCGGCCTCAATTACGCGCGCGTATCGGAGATGCTGGCGCAGGACCATCCCGACTACACGACCGCCGAGCTGATCAAAGGCACCTGGACCATGGAGCGGCCGGTCCTGCCGGCGCCGGACCAGATCGCCGTCGATCTGTGGAACTCCACCGCCGGCCTCAAGGTCACCAGCAAGCGCTCGCTGATCTATCACGCCTCCATCACCGCCTCCGCCACCTTGGTCGGCTTCGCGTTCGGCGCGATGCTGGGCGTGCTGCTGGCCGCCGGCATCGTGCATGTGCGGACGCTCGACCGCTCCCTGATGCCTTGGATCATCGCCTCGCAGACCATCCCGATCCTGGCAATCGCGCCGATGATCATCGTGGTGCTCGGCAACATCGGAGTGACCGGCCTGATCCCGAAGGCCATCATCTCGATGTATCTGTGCTTCTTCCCGGTCACCATCGGCATGGTGAAAGGGTTGCGCTCGCCCGATCCGTTGCAGATGGACCTGATGCGCACCTATAACGCCAGCCAGTGGCAGATCTTCTGGAAGCTGCGTGTGCCGGCTTCCGTCCCGTTCCTGTTCGCCAGCCTCAAGGTCGCCATCGCCATCAGCCTGGTCGGCGCGATCGTCGGCGAGCTGCCGAGCGGTGCGCTGGCCGGCCTCGGCGCACGGATGCTCAGCGGGTCCTATTACGGCCAGACTGTGCAGATCTGGTCGGCGCTGCTGATGGCAGCGCTGCTGGGCATGATCATGGTCTACGTCATCGCCGGGATCGAATGGGCGGCCTTGCGCCGCTCCGGGGCGCGCGCATGAACCCGCAACTCGCCTGGATGAGCGCGTTCCTGATGGCGGCGGGCTTGGCGTTGCCGATCGGCTATTACGAGGAGGATTTCGCATATTGGTCCCAGTTTCCGCTGTCGGCCTCGTTCGTTGCCGTCGGCATCGCCGCCGTGATCGTCGGCGAACGCTGGCTGCGTCATCAGGCGATGGGGGAATTGTGGGCCTGGCTCGGACCTGTGGCAGTGATCGTTGCGGGGATCGGACCGGCCGAATTGCCCACCAGCGAATTGCAGATGGGATCCTCGGCGGCCGGATTCTGGTTTGTAGTGATCGGCGTGCTGCTGTTCGCCTGGGTGGTGATGCAGCATATCTCCGCACAGCCATCGAGCCGGATCTACGCCCTGCTGGTGCCGGCCTTGTTCGGCATCGCGCTGATCTATCTGTGGCAGTCGATCGTCGTCGGCTTCGCTATCCCGCGCATCCTGCTGCCGGCACCGACCGAGATCTATGAAGCGCTGAAACGCGAGGCGCCGACCCTGGCCGATGACTTCCGGCAGACTTTCCTGAAGGCCGTATTGGCGGGTTTCGTCTTGGGCAACCTGTTTGGGTTGGCAACAGCCCTGATCGTCGATCGCGTGCCGTTCCTGCAGCGCGGGCTGCTGCCACTTGGGAATTTTGCCAGCGCCATCCCGATCGTCGGCGTCGCACCGATCATGGTGATGTGGTTCGGCTTCGGCTGGGAATCCAAGACGGCGGTCATCGTTCTCATGATCTTTTTCCCCATGCTGGTGAACGCCGTCGCCGGGCTCAACGCGGCGGACCGCATGCAGCTCGACCTCATGCGCTCCTATGGCGCGGGCTATTGGCAGACCCTGTGGGCGCTGCGCCTGCCGGCGGCGCTGCCATTCGTCTTCAACGCGCTGAAGATCAATTCGACCCTGGCGCTGATCGGCGCGATCGTGGCGGAGTTCTTCGGCTCGCCGACCGCCGGCATGGGTTTCCGCATCAGCACGGAATCCCAGATCATGAACGTGGACGTGGTGTGGGCGACCATCGCGGTCGCGGCAGTGGCTGGTTCCGCCTTTTACGGGATGCTGGCGGTGCTGGAGCGCAGTTTCACCTTTTGGCATCCATCCTACCGCAGTCGATGAACGCAAAAACAAGGAGGCAGACGATGAGTGCGAGAACTTGGAGGGGCGCGGTTGCAACGGCGGCATTGCTGGCGCTGTGTGCGAGCGCGGCGGAGGCGGCGGACAAGCTGACGCTGCAACTGAAGTGGGTGACGCAGGCGCAGTTCGCCGGCTATTTCGTGGCGAAGGACAAGGGCTTCTATGACGAGGTCGGGCTCGATGTGACGATCAAGCCGGGCGGTCCCGACATCAATCCCAGCCAGGTGATCGCCGGCGGCGGCGCCGACGTGGTGGTGGACTGGATGCCGTCGGCCCTGGCGACGCGTGAAAAAGGAGTGCCGCTGGTCAACATCGCCCAGGTGTTCCAGAAGTCGGGCATGATGCTGACCTGTCGCAACGACAGCGGCGTGACCTCGCCCGACAAGTTCGCCGGCCACACGCTCGGCGTCTGGTTCGGCGGCAACGAATATCCGTTCCTCAACTGGATGAACAAGCTGGGCCTCAAGACCGACGGCAGCGCCGGCGGCGTCAAAGTGTTGAAGCAGGGCTTCAACGTCGACCCGCTGCTGCAGAAGCAGGCCGACTGCATCTCCACCATGACGTATAACGAGTATTGGCAGGTGATCGATGCCGGCATGAAGCCGGACCAGTTGACCACTTTCAAATACGAGGACCAGGGCGTCGCGACGCTCGAGGACGGGCTCTACACCCTCGAGGCGACCCTGGACGATCCGGCGATGGTCGAGAAGCTGGCGAAGTTCCTGAAGGCCTCGATGAAGGGCTGGGACTACGCCGTCGCCAATCCGGACGAGGCGGCGATGATCACCCTGGAGAATGACGAGACCGGCGCGCAGACCGAGAAGCACCAGAAGCGCATGATGGGCGAGATTGCCAAGCTGGTCGGCAGCAGCCCGAAGGGCACCGGCTATCTGGACGAGGCGGCCTATGACCGCACTGTTGAGTCGCTGATGAGCGGCGGTTCCGACCCCGTCATCACGGTCAAGCCGGAAGGCGCCTTCACCCACGACGTGATCGACAAAGCCAAGGCCATGTAGGCTCCGCTGCTGGAATATCAGAAGGAAAGCCCCGGCTCTCGCAGC
>Ga0111539_10000044_pt1 | contig 125347 bp, 115 predicted proteins | sample RhiMethybrSRZTD1_FD_79667 | JGI IMG/M metagenome (GOLD analysis project Ga0111539, IMG submission 79667) | Populus rhizosphere microbial communities from Tennessee, USA - Rhizosphere MetaG P. TD hybrid SRZTD1 (version 2) (version 2) | ecosystem: Host-associated > Plants > Roots > Rhizosphere...
GTGCAGCGCGACTGCAGCACCGCTTCCTCGCCGTTCCATTCCCATGCGAATCGAAACCGCGTGTGCGCGTAGCGATGCACCGGCTGCTGAAGCTGCGCTTCCCTGTATGTCTTGCCGCCATCAACCGAGACGTCAACTTTCGTAACCGCGCCTCCACCGGTCCATGCCAGTCCCGTGATCTCGCAGAACCCGCGTCCGGGCAGACGTTGCCCGCCGGACGGACGAGTGATGATTGATTTCGGTCCCAGCGCGAACCTGAAACCGAGCGCTTTGCCGTCGGGTCGCGTGTCGGCATTGTTGCCGGCCTCGTGCCACGCCATCGCCGGTCGATCGACGACGGCAATGCGGCTCAGCCACTTCACGGATCGAATCGCCTCCCATCCTGGGACGACCAGTCGAAGCGGATAGCCGTTGTGCGGACGGACCGGTTCCCCGTTCTGTGCGTACGCCACGAGCGTGTCGTCTATCGCCTTGGAGAGCGGGATGCTCATCGTGTACTTGTTGGCGTCCGATCCTTCCGCGACGATCCAGCTTGCGCCAGCTTTCACGCCGCACTCTTTGAGCAACACCGACAGCAGCACGCCAGTCCATTCGCTGCAGCTCGTTCGCCCGTGTACTAACTGGACCGAATCGCCGTTGGGCCCACGAAGCGGCCGGCTATTCGCGTTGCACTCGAGGAAGTAAATCCTCGAGACCGACGGGAACCGTCTCACGTCGTCCATAGTGAACGTCAGCGGACGATCGACCATGCCGTGCATCAGCAGCCGATGCTGCCTCGGATCGATATCGGGAATCCCGTTGACGTGGTCCATCAGGAAGTGCAGACCCGATGGCGTGATGATTCCATCGAGATCCTGAAGCGGAGTCGTCAACGCGGTGTCGGCGATCGCGCTGCCGGTGCCGAGGGCCCGGCGAACGGTCGTGTCGAACCGCGACGGTTGGCCGTAGGCGAGGTTGTCTTTCAGACGAGCCTCGGGCGGAGGCGCCTGGGCCTCGACTGATTGGACCGCGCCCACGGCGAGACTCGCCAGCGCGGCGCTCTCGGTCAGGAATTGACGACGATCGGCGTGGTGAGAACCCATGCGTGTCTCCCCCTTCTGTCCGTTCTGTCGATTGCGCCGCTCCATCCAATCGGCTGTTGATTCTGGAGTCGTCGCCGCCGAGCCGATGATAACGCGGTTGCAGCGGCTGACGATTGCTGACGATTGCCGTTCCCGCCAGCGACTAGCTACCATGTGATACTTGACGCATATATATATCACTTGATATACAGTAGGGCATGCCGAAGCCGAAGCCCGACGCGTTCCTTCCGCTCAAGAGCAACTGGTTCCACATTCTCGTCTGCCTCGTCGAGAGCGAGCAGCATGGCTACGGCATCATGCAGGACGTGCTGGAACGGAGTGGCGGCAAGGTGCGGCTCTGGCCAGCCACTCTGTACGGCTCCTTGAAACGGTTGATCGAGGCGGGACTCATCGCCGAGTCCGGTGAGCGTCCGGCACCGGAGCTCGACGATGCTCGTCGTCGGTACTACAAGCTGACGACACTCGGCCGGCAGGTGCTCGATCTCGAAAGTCAGCGGCTCAAGGATCTGGTGCGCGTGCTCGACGCGCGACGTCGGCAGGAGGCGCGGTCGTGAGCACCTTCGTCGTCGGCTGCAGTCGCGCGTATCGGCGCATTGCCCGCGCATTTCCTCACCAGTACCGGGCGATCTGCGGTGATGGTCTGGAGCAGCTTGGCGAAGACGTCGTGCCGCGTGTGTGGCAGCAGGACGGTGTGGCCGGCGTGATTCGGCTGTTCGCCGATCTCGCCTGGCGCCTGCCGTTCGAATACCTCTCGACGTGGGCAGGCAGAGTGAAGGAGGCAACCATGACAAACGATCTGTTCGAAGGCACGTGGCGCGCCACGCAGAGCGAGGCCACGCAGTGGAAAGTGGATCGGCCAGCACCGCAGCAGGCCTATCTCCGGTTCGAGCCCACCGACACCGGGTACTTGATGGTGGCATATGGCGTGGTGAACGGTGAGGCGTGCGCCGAACGCCCGCAAGCGATCATCGCGGATGGGCGTCGCCGTCCGCTGCTCGACTTGAGAGGTCGTCCCATCCCGGGTGTGCCCGCGGGGGCGATGACGTTCGGCAGCCGGCCGGATCCGCAAACCCTCGAGCTCGGCACAGAGGTGGACGGCCAGGTGCTCGGCGCCGGACGGTACGAGGTCTCTCCCGATGGAAAGACGCTCACCGTCACGAACAAGGGCACCGGTCTCAAAGGGCCTTTCGAGGTCGTGATGGTCCTGGAGCGCGTCGTCCCGGATCCTTACCAACCGATCGGCTGACACGCTCCGGCGCGTCGAGACGTCGCTTTCCTTGCGTCTCGACGCTGTACTTCGTACTTCTGACTTTCGTTATTTCGGATACCCCTGCCACAGCCACTCGAGTGCCTCAGGCAGCGTCTGCAGCTTTGTCGCGCGATCGCAGTGACCTGCGTTGCGGGCGAAGACGAACTGATAGTGATATTTTTTCGCGGCGAGTACTGTGGCCATGTTCTCGTTCGCGACCACCCAGTCGTGCATGTTGTCGCGCATCGCGTTCGGATTGTAGAGATCGCGGTCGCTCACATGCATCCAGATTCGGATCGGCTTCGTGGGGCTCCTCGGAATCAACGTCCTGTGGAATTCCCACGCGCCGCCGGGTGTCTCCGGGTTTGGCGGCCACTGCTGGTTGACATACGTACCTGAGTAGCTCAGCACCCGATGGTACAAGTCCGTCCTGTACCACGCCATGCTGAGCGCTGCCGCCGCGCCCGAGCTGCAGCCCATCGTCGCCCGGCCTTCGGGATCCTTGGTCAGCTTCACGCTGGACTGCTTCTCGACGAGCGGCAACACTTCGGTCTCGACGAACTCCGCGTAACGTCCCGACATCGTGTCGTATTCCAGGCCGCGCTGGCTGCCTTGCGCGTCGCCACTGCCGTTGCCGATCGAGATCGCAATGATGACGGGGACGCGCTTCTGTGCGATCAGGTTGTTCAGCGCAGTGAACAGCAGCGGATCAGGACCGTCGGCGCCGACGATGAAGGGAACGGTGGTACCCGGCACGTACTGACTGGGAATATACACCGCGACTCGGCGCGTGTAAGGCGCCGGACGGCTCGTCGTGACGACGAGCTTTGCCGGGTCGTTGGGATCGGGGGTACCGAACGTCCCCTGATCGCGCGCGATGCCCGGGTATATCTTGCTGTCGGCGGAGCTCATCGTGAACTCGTAGATCTTGCCCTGCGGCACCGTGTCCAGCGCAGTCATCTCAGGCGCAGGATTGTGCGTGGGCCCGATGATGAAGTTGCCGTCAACATTCGGCGCCGGCACTGTCCCGTCAGGCAACTCTCTGGCGGTGACAAATCCGGGCGCGTTCGGATCGCGGGTCGGCGGCGCGGGCCGAGGCGGCGCCGTCTGAGCGGATGGAGTTGTTGGCGCCGGTGGTGCCTGAGCGACCTCCGCGAACGAGGCAGCGGTGAAAGCAAGGAAGCCGATGGCGAAGGTTGTGGCCCACTGCTTTGGCATCATGATGATCGCTCCAGGAAATCCGATGTTATCGCCACTCGTCTAGAGGATCGAGCCAGGCCCCTCCACCACTCAACTCGCCAGTCCGACTGTAAAAAAACAGAACTCCTGGGCGCTCACGTTACCAAATTTGAACACGGCGCTCAGATTTGTTCGTCGGCCTGCGCACGGTTGCAAAACGTGACACTGGCAGCGAAACCGCTATAGAGCGGGTCGTGAGCAACCTCCGCGCGACCGGGCAAGATACCGGACGACCAATTGAATCTGACCCAGTGCACGTCGCAGGCGGCGTGTCCCCATCCACGCGACGATGGGTCACGCGTGCTGTCGATTTGCGAGAGCCCGGGCGCCCCGAGTACGTCCTCGGCGCATCGACGGTGGAGCGGGCGCGTCTGCTCATGCAGTGCGAGTTCTTCAAGCCCCAGGCGCGCTCGATGCTCAATCAGATCGGGGTCGGCCGTGACTGGTGGACGATCGACGTCGGCTGTGGCCCGCTCGGCATTCTCGATCTGCTTTCCGAGTACACCGGGCCGGGCGCCGAAGTGATCGGATTGGAGCGCGACCCCAACATGCTGGAGTTCGGTCACGAACTGATGGCCGAACGCGAGCTGGATTCGGTCCGGCTCATTCAAGGTGATGCGCGCAATACTGGACTTCCGGAGTCGAGCTTCGACCTGGCGCACGCGCGCCTGCTGCTCGTCAACGTGCCCGAGCCCCAGGGCGTCGTGGCCGAGATGGTGAAGCTCGTTCGCCCGGGCGGTTTTGTGGCGCTGGAGGAAGTTGACTGGATCTCGTGGGTCTGCGATCCGATTCATCCGGCGTGGACGCGTCTGCTCGAGATCAATACAGACATCTGGCAGAAGCGCGGCATGGACGTGAACATTGGCCGCCGACTGCCCCGCCTGTTGACGGAAGCCGGTTTGACCGGTGTCCAGTACCAGTCACATGTGCCCGTTTTGCAGTGCGACCACCAGTATCAGTACTTGCTGCTGGCGTTCTCGGAGATCAACCGGTCAGAAATGATTCGCAGCGGCTACGTCACCGAGGCGGAGTACACGCAGTTGACCGAGTCACTGCGCGCGCACCTGTCGCAGCCCGGTACGTTCGTCACCTTCTCGTTGTTCTGTCAGGCCTGGGGCAGCAAAGCGGCCTGAGCTGAAGCCCAACCCGCCCTATTCCTTCCGGCCCCGTTAAACTATCCGTTCCGGCGTGGCACGTCGGAACTGATGAAGAAACCCATCCCGATTGCCGCCGGCCTGGCGGCTGCGCTGCTCGTGGGCTACCTCGCGATTGATGCCGTCAACGACTGGCAGCTGACGCGCACCTTCAATCGCATCTACGCCGAAGGCACGTGGGGCAGGGACGTCGAAGGCAAGGGAATCAGCGGGTCCGGATCAACGCTGGAGATCACGCGGGAATATCGCTCCTACGTCGAAGACTTCATCAAGAAGCACGCCGTCACGTCGGTCGTGGACGCCGGCTGCGGCGACTGGACGTTTTCGAGCGCGATGGACTGGGGCGGGGCGAGCTACCTCGGCATCGACATCGCCTCGGATGTGATCGCGGCGAATCGCAAGAAGTACGAACGAGGCCAGATCACGTTTCAGGTGGGCGATATCAGCGACGACCTTCCCGCTGCCGACCTGCTCATCTCCAAGGACGTTCTTCAGCATCTGTCCAATGCGCTGGTTCAGAAGTTCGTCAGGAACAATCTGCGGAGGGGCAAGTACAAGTGGGTCATCCTGACGAATGACCGCGGCAGCCAGAATCAGGACATCGAGCCCGGGGGATACCGAGCGATTGACCTCGCCGCACCGCCGTTCGACGTCAGAGGACTTGTTGACCTTCCGATCAAATTTGGAAACGAGATCACCAAGACCACCTCGGTCCTCGACCTCACGCTGGAGCGCTAGGATAGGGCTCATGCGATTTCTCACCTGGCTGACGCTTGTTGCCGTGTGCGTTCTGCCGGCGTGCGGCTCGTCTATCGCGGCCGATGAGAGCGTGATCCTGTTCCCGACCTTCGCGGTCGAGAGCGGCGCATCGTCATGGACCGCCCGCGTCGGCGGCTGGATCTACGAACCCGAGCAGGGAGATGAGCGTCAGGCGCTGCTCGGCGAACTGCAGACGCTTCTGCAGCGGAAGTTCGACCTGCGGCCCGAAGACTTCGATCCGAAGACACGCTTTGCCGACCGCGCCGGACTATTCCTGGCCGACAACGAGCGCCGTAAACAGGTCAGCATCACCGTCGCAGGCGCCACGCTCTCGCTCGGCGAATCGGAAGCCAGCGGTCATTTCGAGGGCGAGATCACGCTGCCCGGATCTCACAAAGCCGGCGAGTGGGCCGAGCTGCGTGCCGTCACGCAGTCGGAGGATTCGCGCGTCTTCTCGGGCAGACTGCAGTTCATCGGACGACGCGGCGTGTCTGTGGTCTCTGACATCGACGACACGATCAAGGCCACCAACGTCCTCAATAAATGGGAGCTCGGCGCCAACACCTTCCTGCGCGACTATCGCGGCGCGCCTGGCATGGCAGAGCTGTACCGCAACTGGGCCGCCAGCGGCAACGTCGTCTTCCACTATGTCTCGGGCAGTCCGTTTCAGCTCTATCCAGCGCTCGCCGATTTCCGGCGGCGGGACAATTTTCCCGAGGGCTCGTTCCATCTCAGGAAATTTCGCTTGAAGGATCGCAGCGTGCTGGATTTCTTCGGAGACCCGCTGGAGTTCAAGGCTCGCGTCATCGAGCCGCTCATGCGTCGATTTCCGGAGCGCACATTTGTCTTCGTCGGCGATTCCGGTGAGCGCGATGCCGAGGTCTACGGGACGCTTGCCTCCCGATTTCCCAACCAGGTCGCGGCGATTCTGATTCGAGACGTTGGCGGCGACGGTCTCACGTCGCCGGCTGTCGTTCAGCTTTACGCATCACTTCCGAAGCACATCGAGCGACGTGTCTTCCGCGACCCACGCGAACTCGAGGGCTTTAGCCTTCCCGATATCTCGGCGCCGTGATGCGCGTCAGTTCGGCGTTGGTGGCGCGACGTGATCGATCACGAGCACGTCAACGGGCCCGTTCGTTCGTTCGAGCTTGAGCCCGAGCTGTTCTTGCAGCGCCGTGAACAGCGGTGGTTCGTTGCCATCGACGGGGGACGTGGGCGCTGCGCTCTGATTGCGGTCGATGAAGGGACTGTCCGGCGTCCATCGCAGATCGATGTCGAAGGTCCCGGTCAATCCAGTGCGATCGACGACGATCCGTCCCACGCCATCCACAAGTTCAGACCGCGACAGCGCCCACACCAGATCCCCGATCGTGCCGCCTGTGCCCAACAGGAATCCGGGACCGGTTCGTCCGCCGCATTGGGTGCGCACGGCTGGCAGGGGACCGAACAGCTCGCCGAGCACACCAACGGGCCGCAGTGTGCAGGGAATCGATCGGCGTCGCAGGCCAGGCCCCAGCGTGCCGTCCTTCCTCGCCAGCACGAGCGCGAACAGAGGATACTCCCGGGTCTCGACACGTGCCTTCAGCTGAAACCGTTCTTCGAGCAGCGTGCGAAGCATCGTGAGGACGGGTGGTGGGATGGTCCCCCGCGGAGAGTCCGGCGTTCCCGGCGCGGTCGCCAGCACGTCGAAGCGGTCCACATTCAGCCATCCCGGTGCGCCAAACACTTGGGACTCAGTGAGCCGGTACGCCATGCGGATCAACTCTTTCGCCGTCGAGTACCGGGCGGTGAATCGGCCGTTCCGAAATGCCACGAGGAACGACTGCGCGCCGAGTTCGTTCGGCCTCACCGAGGCGACTTCGAATGTCAGTTTTTGTTCGGTATCCTGGGCGGCCGCAAGCTCCGGTACCAGAGCGACGCAGAGGACGAGGGCCGCAGGGATTCGATGTCTCATGACGACCTCGCCTGTAAGACGAGGGGCGACGTTCGGCGGCTTGCGGTCCCGAGGTCACTTAGGCTCCAGTCGAGAACTGATGGATGTCGTGATCATCGACTCCGTCGAGCCGCCCACTCCAAACTAACGCGGTACCGGATACGCAAAAAGATCCACGTTCGAGAGGTTGGCGGATCCCGCGATGCCGTGCCCACCACCAGGGGAGAGCATCGCCAGGCCGACTTCGTCCACCTTGCTGAGATTTGGATTCACGACCTCGGTGAGCACGACGACCCTGGCGGGATCCAATCCGTACCAGCGCATCCCGCTGAACGCGATCTCGAGCGACAGGAACTCACCGCCCGTCGTGATGGTGCGGTCGCCGACGATCAGTCGTCCGTCGGCCAACTTGACGAGGGGGTTCAGCGAGTGGATGGCGTTGGTCCGCACGATCCAGCGCAGACGCGCAGCTTCTGTGAGGTTCACGAAGTTGCGGCGGTCGCGCAACGTCACCGCGGAGGGAGACGTGGTCATGCCGTTCCACAGGTCGAACCGCTCCTCGTGCACGGCCGCGCGGATGACCTTCGAGTCGGTTCCATAGAGCTTCACTTCGAGATTGGGATTGGTCACGACGGCTTGGGTGACGCGCGTGTTCTCGTCGGTCTGTTCGCCGGAGTACGGCGGAAGCTTCCAGACCTCGCTGAAGAGCAGCGGCGGGCGCGGCGCCATGCCCGGCTTCTGTGTGCCCGGTGCGGGAGTGGGTTTCGTCTGGGCAGCCGCAACCAGCGCCGAGACAACAAGGCAAATGACGGTCAGAGTTGCGCGCACTTCGTCCTCCTGAACGCGCAGATCCTACCGCTTGTCGCGCCGCAGCGCGAACGCGGACTTGTCGCGCGGTAGCGCGCAGCGCGACTCGTCCGCCGTAGCGCCAAGCGCGAAGGCGGAAGGCGGATATGATCGCGCCCATGTCCCAGATGAGCACTTCGAAGATCGCCCGCGCCGCGTGTGCTGCGCTGTGCGTAGCCACTGTGATGTCCTGTTCCCGTGCCGCGACGACGCCAGCCGCGGAAATCAAGAGCGCTGGACGCGGGGCGCCGGTAAATCCGGCGATCCCCTGGGAGATGTGGCGGAGTGCCGAAGACATCGAAGCGATTCCGCCGCGCGAGATCACGGGCTACCCCGAGCAGCACTGGCTGGTGGGCCCGCTCGATGATCGCGCCACCGGCGACAGGCTCAAAGGGTTCCTCGGGGCCTCGCGCGACGGTGCCACGCCGAACGGCATCGAGCCGTTGAAGGTGGACGTCTTCACATCGAAGGACTTCTACGCCGACCGGGCGTTGTGGACCGACAAGCGCTACTTCCGGTGCAACAGTCCCTACGGCCTCGAGCAGCAGTGGCGCGGCGGAATGATCGGCGACAAGCCTCCGGCGTCAGCCGCTTGGGGCTACTGCGACCGCGACTACCCGCGCGACGGAATGATCAGCCCGTACAAGTTCAAGACCGCACAGGAGCACTACGAGGCGCTGATGAACGAGGCAAAGCAGCGCGGCGGCCCCACGCAGCACACCTACGCGACAGTGCCCGGCGACTGGAGCGGCCGCTATGTGTGGCACCGCGGCCAGAACTGGTACGCCGAGCTGCTCTGGAGTCAGTATCCGACGCTGCTGTCGCTGCTCACCGACGAGTACAAGATGCGGATGGTGCAGGAGGCGTATCACGACGCGCACACGAATGCCCCGCAGTGGCCGGCGCAGTACTGCTGGCCCGAGGGCTTCATGCGGCGCTGGCATTATCACGCCGTCACCAACCAGCCGCACCAGGTGATGGTGACGCCGACGCTCGTCCAGTTCCTCGCCGGCGACGCCGATAACTTCATCACCAACATCCACATCGGCCGTTCATTCAACATGGGCAGCGGCGTGCCGTACCTCAGCGGAGAGACTCCACGCTGGTATGGCGAGACGATTGGCTTCTGGGACGGCGACGCGCTGATCACCTGGACGTCCAACATCCAGAGCTGGAAGGTGCACGGGAACCCGGAGTTCTCGAACAAGCTGCAGACGATTGAGATCTACACGCCGAACCGCGATAAGGACGGTAAGTTCATCGGCCTGAACCACGAAGGCATCTTTTACGACCCGGAGGCTCTCGTTGAACCGATCCGGATGACGCGCATGCTCGAGCGGATCAGCGGTTTCGAGACCGGCGCGCCCTACGAATTCATTGAATGCGTGCAGACGATCTACCCGATCAACGGACGCGCGACGCCGGTCGTGGCGGGGAAGGTGATTGAATACAAAGTGCCGAACATGTTCGATCGCCCATGGGCGAAACTCTGGGAGGAGTACCACGAGAAGGGGATGCAGCGGCCGAAGGAGAAGGAACTGATCAAGTTCGACTGACCGCACTATCATGGGAGAAGAGGCAGCACTCGTGAACAGGTCCAGTATTCCGGCCGTCGCAGTGCTGATGCTCGTCACCGCCGGGGCGCTGGTGAGCACACAGGATCAGACTGCGCCTCAGGGCGGTGCTCAGCCGACCTTCAGGACTGGCGTCAACATCGTCCGCGTTGACGTGATCGTCACCGACAAGAGCGGTAATCCGGTTTCCGACCTCACCAAGGACGAGTTCGAGATCGTCGAAGAGGGCCGCACGCAGACAATCGATCTCTTCCGGCAAATCCGTATCGACGGCACGCCCGATCCCTCGCGGCCACGCCAGGTGCTGACGCGCGACACCGAAGAGCTCGAGGCGGCACGGGAAGACGTCCGGATCTTTGGAATCCTGCTGGCCGACTATCAGGTATGCGCCGATCGTTCACGCCTCGTGCGGGAGGCGCTGACGACGTTTATTCGCAAGCTCGGCCCGAACGATCTGGTGGCGGTGATGACCCCGCTGACATCGGTGCGAGATCTGCTCTTTACGTACGACCACGACGCGATCCTCGGAACGATACAGCGCTTCGAGGGGCGGAGGGGTGACTACACGCCACGGAACCTCATCGAACAAGAGCACGCACAGCAGGTGGGGAACGTCGAGCGCATTCGACACCTCGTTGTGCGAGATGCGCTGAAGGCGCTCGCCGTCCGCCTCGGATCGATGCGCGAAGGGCGCAAGTCGGTCATCTTCGTCAGCGAGGGATTCCGCTACGCCGATCCCCAGGGACTCCGCGAGATTTCCCAGGAGTTCAACCGTCACAACGGGTCGATCTATCCGATCGATCCGCGCGGGCTCATCGCCGGCGATGGCGACCTGTCGCCGACGAATCGTCCCGGCTGCGGCCGCACCTCGCCCATGGGATTGCGTCTGTCTCAGGACACCTTGCGCGAGCTCGCAGACGAAACCGAGGGCCGCGCCATCGTCAATCGCAACTCGCTGGCCGACGGCCTCGGGCAGCTGTTGCGTGATTCGAGCTTCCACTATCTGCTTGGCTACAGTTCGACGGCCGCGCAGGCCGATGGCAAGTTTCATCAGATTCGTGTGCGCGTGAAGCGAGACAAGTTGGACGTTCGCGCCCGCAAGGGGTATTGGGCATCAACTGCCGAGGATGTCAGCCGTGCGGCGAATCCGTTGCCCGGCATCCCGCAGCCGATCCTGGACGCGCTCGCCGCGATTGCCGCGCCGAATCAGGACGGGCGGCTGATGCGCACGTGGATGGGCGTCGGCCGCGGCGCCGACGGAAAGGGCCGAGTCACGATCGTGTCGGAACCGCTGGCCGCCGCAAGCGGCGTTGCCCGAAAGGAATCACCAGCGCACTTGACGATCACCGCAGCGCGGCCTCGGGCGGAGACCGTGTTCGAGAACCCACCGGCTGATCTGAGCGCTGGTACCTCGCAGCGAATCTCTTTCGACGTGCCGGCTGGTTCGATCGAGGTCAAGATGGTCATCGCCGATCGCGAGGGTAACACCATCGATCGCGAGACGCGCGTCATCGAGGTGCCGGACTACTCAGGGAGCACAGCGGCCCTCGGCACGCTTCGCTTCTATCAAGGCCGGACGGTGCGCGAGTTCCAGACGCTCCTGGCTGACGCCGATGCGATTCCCGTGGCGGCGCGGGACTTCGCGCGAACCGAGCGTCTGCTGATTCGATTCGATGTGTATGCGCCCGGCGGGGAGCCGGCGTCGCCGAAGGCGGCGATTCTCAATCGAAGCGGTCGCAAGATGTTCGACGTCCCCGTCACCGACACGACTGCTGGCGCGTCGCATCAGATCGACCTTGCCCTGAGTCCGCTGCCGACAGGTGAATACCTGCTCGAGGTCGTCGCGACGCCAGCCGGACCACGCCAGCTGGCGGCGTTTCGGATTCGCTGAGCGTCGTTACAGGGCGCCGCTATACGGTTCTGACGCGGCCTGATACGGCTTCCGCGACGATGCGTTCTGCGCCCGCTGCTGCGCAATCGTGGCCATCGCGAGCGACATGGCGAGTCCGCCGAGGCCCTTTGCCAGCATGGGCCGGCGGGAGCGCGACATCACCGCAAGGACCAAAGCGCCCACAGCGGTGCCAATGAGCGCCGTCATCGTCGGATTCTCCCGAGCTCTGCTGAGCACCGCAGCCACCTTCGGGGAGGCGGTGCTCGAGTGCACCGCGTCGTTGACACGCTGCGCAAGCCGCTTCGCGCGACCGAGCGTGGCGTCGCTGATCGTTTCCTTGGCGTCGTGAATGACCCGGCGCGGGCTCAGGCGATCCTGAATAGCGTCGATGGTGTGGCCGAGCTCAGAGCGCGTGTGCAGGATCTGTGACCGGATGTCTGCCGTACTTACCTGGTTTGGGTCCTGAGCCATTGCGCGTCCTCCTTGAGCGTTTCAATCGTCTGTCGTGGCTTCAGATCACGCGGTCGGAACGAGGCGAGGCCGGCGCGCAGCAGCGCGTAGCCAATGCCGGCGATGACCACGCCACCGAGGAGCGCGGCTGCCCATGCGGCAAGACCAACCGCAATCAGGCCGAGGACGACGGCGGCCACGATCGCCAGCAGTCCGCCGTAGGCGATCAACCCGCCGGCGGCAATGAGCATCACACTGCCGGTCATCCGCGAGGCGTTCTGGGCGAGTTCCGTCTTCGCCAGCTGAATTTCCTGCTGGATGAGCGTCCGGAATTCGCGACTGAGATCGGCGAACATCTCGCCGAGCGATCGAGGGTCGGTATTCATAACCAGCGAAAGTTGCAAGCAGACTGCCACGGCGTCGGCCGAGCTTACGCTCGGCCATTGACTCGGCATCCGATCGGGCGTATTAACGTCTCCTCGATTTCGACGGACGACCCTCATACTCGCGGCGATCGGCACTCTTCGATCTCACCTTCCATGAAGGGAGCTGCTCATGAAGCGACTGCCGGGTGCCCTGTCCCTCGTTGTTGGTTGTGCTCTTCTCGGCACGGTGTTGGTTGCGGCGTGCGGCGGCGCCGCCGCTGACGATCCAAACGCGCCGGTCGGCGTCAGCGTCTCGCAGACATACCTGACGATCGCGAATCGGTCCGGCTCGGCATTTGCCAGCGGACAGATCGAGCTCGTCCCGTCAGGCGTGCTCGCGCCGTACAGAATGCAGATGCCGCGCATCGAGTCTGGCGCCAATCGTGACGTGCAACTCGATCAGTTTGCGGGTGTCGGTGGCGCACGCTTCCGCCGCGGCGTCACGCGCATCAAGCTGGTGAGGATCACTGCCACGGACATGGCAGGGAAGACCTACAAGCAGGAAGTGGCGTTCAAGTAGGTCCGGCTAAAGCCGGACACTACGTCCCGCTGCGGTTCGCGGCTACGTTGACCGTCGGGATCCGCTCGGCGCGGACGATGAAGCGCTCCGGTGCGTGGCCGATATAGTTGAAAGGCCAGCAGCTGATCAACGTCAGGGTATTGACTCCTGTGGGATCGAGCACCCAGACCTCGTCGGGCTTCACGATCAGCGTCTCGTTCACGCGGTAGTCGAAGTCGCCATGCGGCGTCTTGAGGCGGAGCACGTCGCCGAGACGGACACCTTTCAGCGGCCGGAAGATCGTGTCGCGATGTGCCGCCAACGCGGTGTTCCCGCTCTTCCAGGGCAGCGGCGTATCCGGCAGGTGGCCGATCGCGCGGTCGAGCACCGCGTCCGAATCGCCCTCGACGACAACGCCGGACAGCCCGACGCGGGTGATTTCAAGCGTGCCGATCGGTTCGCCGACGGCCAGTGCGTCGGGCGTGGGCGCTGCTTCCGACGGCGGCGCTTGCCGCAATATCTCGAGCGCGTCCCGCGTCTGACGCGCGTACCACGCGGCGGCGGCGAACTGGAAGCCGACCCAGGCCACTGCGACCAACCCGACCAGAATCAGCACGAGACCGAGCGTGCGTCTCATCATGGCGATCACCGTGTTGCTGTGCCGGCTCGATAGCCGGTGCGGCTTCGTACGACGAGCGGGCGTCCCGGCGGTGCCGTCACCACCACACGCACAGTGCGGTACGCGCCGTCGCGCGCGGTATTCGTCGGCACATAGCCGATGGTGTAGGTGTGTCTGATGTCGCGCGCGATCTTGCCAAGCACCTCAGCGATCTCCTCCGCGTCATCTGGTCGATAAGATTCGCCACCGCTGGCCAGCGAGAGCTCCTTCAGCAGTTGCGGGTTGGCGTCGCGCGAGCCTGGCTCGACCAGTGCGATCGTGTAGATCACGGCGTTCGACGCCTGCGCTGTGTGCACGGCATCGTCCTTGGTCGTGCGGCTGGCATTGTCGCCGCCATCGCTGAGCAGGACGAGCACCTTGCGCTCGCGAGACCCCCGCGCCAAATACGAAACGCCCCCGGCAATCGCGTCATACAGCGCCGTGCGACCGCGGCTGTTCACGTTCCGCTCGAGTGCGGTGCGTAGGATCTTTCCGTCGCTGGTGAACGGTGATCCAGCCGGCAGGACGGCGGTGACGAACTCGTTGAACGCCAACGCAAAGATCTCGTCCTGTGAGTGACTGGCATCGGCGAACGCGGTTGCGCCGGCGATCGTGATCGGCCGGTACTGATACATGCTCCCGCTGCTGTCGATGAGCAGGCCGATAGTGGCCGGCGTATCCGTGTCGGTGAACAGACGGACCGTCTGCGCCCGCCCGTCCTCAATCACGTTGAACGCCTCCTGTGCGAGGCCACTGACGTAGGCGCCCTTCTTGTCTCTGACCGTCACGTGAAGCACGACAAGTTCGGAATTCGCCGAGAAGGTCGGCGCCTCCTGACCGTGCAACGTTGTGCGCGGCGGCAGCGACAACAGGGCTGCCGCCAGCGCGAGGCAACAAGTGCGCATGAGATTGCGACATGAAGGGCACGCCCGCCTCGCGCGTGATTGCGCGAGGGCGGGCAGGCCGTTCACGTGAAGTTTACGCGCGAGCCCGCGCCCAGATCGAGACGCCCAGACCGAGCATCAGGGTCAGCGTACCAAACAGCAGCACCGTTGGCGTTGAGCTCGCCGTACGCGGAAGCGCGGTACGCGCGGTTGTCCGCGCGCGCTCGTCGGCACGCACGTCCTGCGCATTCGCGTTCGCGCTGGCCGCGGCGTCCACATCAGCCTGCTGCGCGCGGCCGCTGGCCTCGCGCGGCGTGGGGTTCTGCTCGACGCTCACTGCGGCCTGGTTGCTCTCGGAACCGGTAACTCGCGCCAGCTCCGCGTCCGCCAGATCCGTTGACTCCTTCGTCGTCGTCAAGACCGGCTCTGACGTGGACTTGGCCAGTTCCAGCGCCTGCTTGCGCGGATAAATGAACTCATAGCCGATCGCCTTGCCCGCATACCACCACGTCTTGATGGGCGGCGGCACCTTCGCGGCGGTTTCCATGAATCGGATCTCAGCGTCCTTCGGCGCCTTCGTCGCCTGATTGGGAATCGTATGCAGCATCGCCAGAGAGCGCTTGCCATCGGCGCTCAGCACGTTGATGACTTTGCGGCTGCTGTCGGGGTCGGCGAGCCGGAAGATGTACTTGCCGGCCGGCAACGTCATCCCGGGTAACGTGACGGGCGCACTGAACGTGAAGTACGTGCGATAGTCGGCAGGCTGTGCTTCAGCTCGGCCTCCGATGCTCAACGTAAGCACCGCAAGCGTCAAGAACGCGACGAGTTTGCTTACCATTTTGGCTCCTCTCTAGACCTTTCCATGGTGAGCGCAACTTACGCGCCAGCCACAGCTCGACCGCTGCGGTGCCAATGCCGGTGTAGACGGTTACCTGTCACGTGAAGCGCAAGGCCAGCCTTAGCGAGGGCACATAGTCGAGGTCGATTACGACAAGTGACTCATGACAGGCGACTTCACTGCGGCAGCGTTTGATGACGGCCTGTATGTTGCCGTCTTAAGTGGGCAGGAGGAGAACCAGCATGCTGAAGAGGCTTTTGACCGCTTCCGTGTTGGTGGTGCTTGTCCATATGATGGCAAGTGGCGCCAACGCTTCCACATTCGACAAGCGGACGTACTTCACGTTCAACCAGTCGGTCGCGCTGCCAGGCGTCACGCTCCCGGCCGGAACATACATGTTCCGTCTGGCGGATCCTGACACCAGCCGACGCGTCATTCAGGTGAGCGACAAGCAGGGCAAGGAGAGTTATGCGCTGCTGTTGACAATGCCTGCGTATCGACTCGATGCGGCGAAGGATTCTGAGGTCCGCTTTCTTGAGACACCGGCCGGAGCACCGCGCGCGATCAACGCGTGGTGGTACGTCGGTGACAACACCGGCTATCAATTCATGTACTCGAAAGACCAGCTCGCGGCATTGAACCGCGTGACGCAGCCGGAGCCGGTTGCGGCGGCGGCTGAAGTCTCGCCTGGCCTCGCCGAAGGCGAGCCTGTCGCCGTCCCGCCGATCGCCGAGCCTGATTCCCCGGGCATCGTCGAGGGCAACGGCGTTCCGCCCGAAGCTTCGGCGGACGAGCAGATAGCGGCGGACGTTGAGCAGCAGGAGGTGGAGCTCCAGGCGCAGGCACAGCCGCCATCCGAGAGCGCGCCAGCGCCACCAGCTGCAGAACCGAGCCGTGAGTCGCTGCCTCGGACTGCCAGTCCGTTTGCGTTGATTCTCCTGACGGGTCTCGCCAGCGGCGGCCTTGGTCTGCGGCTGCTTCGCAAGTAGCAGGTCGTCGAACCTTGACGCGTGGAACCGCTCCCCGTTCCACGCGTCTTTTTTTCGATTGGAGGGCTCCATGCGCGTCACGCTGCTTTTGCGAGCGGTGCTGAACGTGACAGCATGGCTCGCGATTGGTGCCACAGTCCTCAGCGCTCAAGGGGATGTGTCGCCCCAGAGTGAAGCGCGCTTCTCAGCGCGATCCGAGCTCGTGATCCTCGACGTCGCGGTCACCGACGATCGCGGCGGCTTCGTGAGCGGCCTTCCTGCCGAAGCGTTTCATGTCTTCGAAGAACGGCGGCCGCAGAAGATCGCCTTCTTCGCCGAACAGGACGCGCCCGCGACCGTGGCGCTGCTCATCGATGCCAGCGGAAGCATGTTGGTGAGCCGCGACCGGATGATCGCGGGCATCACGTCGCTGGCTGAAGCCAGCAACCCCGACGACGAATTCCTGCCGCTCATCTTCAACGAACAGGTGATACCGGTCCTCGATTCAGAGTCGAGATTCACCAGCAGTCCATCGGAGCTGCGGACGGCGTTGACGAACAATCTCACGGCGCTCGGCAAAACCGCGTTCTACGATGCGGTCGCGGCCGGCATCGATGGCGTCAGCAAGGGCAGCCACGAACGGCGCGTGGTCATCGTGCTCAGCGACGGCGGCGATAACGCCAGCCGCATGACCTTCGACGAGCTGCTGCAGAAGGTGCACGCGTCCAACGTCGTGATCTACACCATCGCATTGATCGACCCGGTCACCCTCGGATACAACCGCGGCGCGCTTCATCGTCTCGCGAAAGCGACTGGCGGTCTGTCGTTCGAGCCGCGTACTCGAGATGTCATGGGCAAGGCGTTTCGCGCGATCGCCGCGGATATCAGGAGTCGTTACACGCTCGCGTTCGAACCCTCCGACACATCGAGCCCCGGAGTGAAGCGCGTGCGTGTGGTCGTCGAGGCGCCCGACCGGAAGGACGTCAACGTGCGAACGAGGACTGGCTATGTAGGGTCCTGAACTACGATACGGGCATGGAAGTCCGTACCTTTCCGAACTCCAGACGCCCCGGCACAGGACTACAACCCAAACGTGAATCGTCTCGACCGTTGCTGCCACAGCACTCCAGGCATTGCCCCGTACTCGAGGCCGGCAGCATGCTCGGGTTCATGGTCTATGCGCCGCTCGAGCCAAAGGAAGCGCTCTTCATCGAGTTCGAGGGCGACGGACGTTATCGCTTCGTGTACTACCTGCTCACGTCAGACGGCAAGCGCACACCGATCTTCCAGGTGACGATGACGTTGTCGGTCGGTGGTATCGGGATGATGAAAGAAGAGGTGACGTTTGTCGGCGCGCCGATGCTGTCGCGCGAAGCCGCCCTTGCCGTCATGCGCGCCTTCCTGGTGCCCGAGGACATGGGTACCCCCGCGGGCGCCGTGGCGCTGCGCGGCGCGACAAACTTTCAAACGCCCACCGGCTGGGACACGGTGTACTCGCCCATCCTCAACATGATCGAGCGGCCCGTCGCGCCCATGTTGGCAATCCGTGTCGAAACCGATTGGTACGCGCATGAGACGGAGTTCCGCTACGTGCTCCAGGCGGGGGAGGGGATTACCGTCGAGCACAGTATCCCGATCGGGCAGGTGTTCTTTGTGCCGCGGGAAGCGGTGACCATGCGTCCGTGTAGCAACGAGGAGATCAAGGCCATCGAGGAGTCGCGGGCGGAGTTCAACAAGCACAAGGCCGAGGCGACGCAAAAAACCTCATACGGCCTGTCCTATAGTCCGCACTACCTGCGTCAGAGCCGCGCGCAAAAAGAGTGACTTTCTGATAACGCCCAACACCCAACTCCCAACTTCCAACCACTCCCAAATTCCAACTCCCAATTTCCAACAACACTCAAAGTTGGGATTTGGCAGTTGGGAGTGGTTGGGAATTGGGCCCTGGAAGTTGGGAGTTGAGTCTAGGCACTCATAGTCTGGGCGGCGAGGACCGAGAATCCCATCAATGTCGAAATCTGCGCGGCAAGGATCGTCAGCGCGGAGCGCACGTCCTCCCGCCGTTCGGCACCGCTTTTCACTTCGACGGCGAGCACCCCCGCGCATCCCATCGGCGTGAGCAGTGGCGCGACGATCGCCCCGGTTCTGACGTCATTGCCGCTGACGATGCACATCCGGCCGGTGCGGAATGATTCGGCGCTCGCATTATCCGCGTCGGTCGAGACGCGCGCGGTGTGGAAGAGGACCTCGTCGGCATAGCCATGCGCGAACACGGGTGTCAGCGCAACGCCGACGGCGTCGGGGATCCAGAGAATCAAGCCGACAAGATCGAGAATTGCGGCGGCTTCTTCGAGCACGGCCGTCAGCTCCTCGGCTTCTTGCGCGCATCCAAGCCGCGTGCAGAGATGCGCGACGGCCGCCAGGTCGATGGGTTCCTGGGCCTCCTCTGAAGCCGGCGGGGCCGGCGTCGGTGCGGGAGCTGGAGCCGGAAAGAACTCCGACCGCGATCGCGGCGTCACGGATTCCGAATACGCGATCGCTGGTGGCGGCTCGCTCGACGTTGCTACGCGATGCGCTTCGGCCCGGCGGGCGTGAAACGCGTCGATGGCCGAATCAATGAGGAACTCGAGCCGCGTCGGCGGCCGGCGGCTGGCCTTTTCCGGCGTGAGCGCGGTGACGTCCGACAGCGCTGACGGAGCGGACTCAGTCCCAGGAAGACGCTCCAGGAATTCGCGCAGCGTGGCCGTCGGATCGAGTCCGACCACCTGGGCGTAGGAACGAATGTACGACCTGCCAAAGAGTCCGAGCGGCCAGTGGGAGAGGTCGTCGCGCTCGAGCGCTTCGAGCAGCGACTGCTTGATCTTGGTCTGCTCGGCTACAGCAGAGATCGAAATCTGCCTCTGCTCGCGCTGCAACCGGAGCCGTTCACCAAACGTCGAGGTCATGGTGTTCTGTGCGAGGGGGTTACGCGAGATTAGCACGGTCGAGGGCACCATGCTTGCACTTTCATGGGCTCAGGAGGTTGTCATGCTGCGTATAGCTGTGTTCATAAGCGCGCTGACGCTCGTGCCGTCCTTCGCGGCGGCCCAACAGCCGTGCACGACTGACGCGCGCCGTGTCGTGGAAGAGATTTACCGTCATGTGCTCGAACGAGCCCCTGACAATGGTAGTCAAGGGTGGGTGGACCGTTTGAGCGGGGGCACGACCGTACGCGAAGTCGTCCGCGGCGTCGCGAAGTCGCCCGAGCACATTCAGCGGTTCGGAACCGAGGAGCGCAACTCGGTCGTCAACACGATGTACCGTCACATCCTGAACCGTGAGGTCGACGCGCAGGGGCGTAATGCTGCCGTCAACACTGCGGCGCGGCGCGGAGTCGCGGTCGTCATCGACCAGTTGATCGACTCTCCGGAGTATCAGCAGAAGTTCGGCGACTGGCAGGTGCCGGGCTCGAGCGGCGTCACTTACTGCGTGAATGGGCAGAATCCCAACCAGCAGATTAGCCGGAACATGCGCTTCCGCCGCATGGACGCCAATGGTGACGGTCAGATCAGCCGCAACGAGTGGCGGGGCAACACGCAGTCGTTCAACAACTTCGACTGGAACAAGGACGGTGTGCTGTCGGGCGACGAGGTCAACTCGAATCGCGGCTGGAACGACGACAACGAAGGCCGCAACGACAATATGGCCTATGACGAGCGCTTCGACTATCTGGACGTCAACGGCAACGGCTTCGTCGATCGTAACGAATGGGACGGCGGCTACAGCGTGTTCGCCAACCTCGATGCAAACGGCGACCGCCGGCTGTCGAGAGACGAATGGGAGAGCACCAACCGGCCGTCGAACAACTTCACCAGCGTTGACCTGAATCGTGACGGTCGGATCGCGCTGTCGGAGTGGCCGTGGTCGCACTCCAGCTTCGATCGGCAGGACACCAATCGTGACGGCGTGATCTCTCGGGGTGAGTTCCAGGGCGCGCCACAGACTTATCGGAGGTAGGTGTTGTAGAGCGCACGCTTTAGCGTGCGCGTGACCGCGGAGGCTAAAGCCTCCGCTCTACGGTTTCAGAGATCGGTACGCTAGCCGGTCCGCGTTGAACGAGCCGAGCCAGAGGTCATCGCCGACTCGCATCGCGATCGCGGTGCCGGTAAACGCCGGCGTCGCTGGACCGCGAGCGAGCTCGGTGATGGCCATGGTCTTCGGATCGATGGTCACCACCACATACCCTCGCGAACACCTGATTCCCTTTTCGTCCTTTGGCGCTCCGCCACACGCCGGCTCGTTGTCGAGCATGCCGGCGGTGATCAATCTGTTGTCGCTCGTCCACCGCACGTTGTCGGGACCGAACTCCTTCAGCTGTGCGACGCGCAACGGCTTGCTCGTGTTGTTCCGCGCAAACGCCACGATCCGCTTCGTCGTCGTCGAGGCGACGTAGAACTCACGATCGTCGGGCGAGGTTTCGATGCCGTTGTTCGCTGAGAGCTCGGTGCCGGGCAATGGCTTGAACGCCGGTGTGCCCGGCGTCCATTGCAGTACGACTCCTGTTGTGCGTTGCGCGAACGCGTCCTCGAAGGTCTTGTCCGGCATGATCAGGACCGTCGCCACCAGCGTGCCGTCCGTGAAGGCCGCGACGCTGTTCAGCGCCAGCTTGTTTGGTGTTTGCACACAGCCTATCCACGTGGCGGTCGGGGTCGCGCTGCTCGGATCGAGCTCGAACACTTCGACCGACTCACGACCGCCATGGTTCGTCGCGTAGAGGGTGTAGCGTCCGCCTGCTGCGGGCCGAATGCTGAGGCCATGAAGCACCGCCTGCTTGGGATCGAGTGGACCAGGACAATCCACGAAGATTTTTCGATCGGGACGCGTGCTCGCGATGCCGACGGCGTACAGGCTTTTCACGGTCTTGGCGCGCGTGTCCACGAGGTGCAGACCGCTGCCCGGCGCCATACCGCTCGCCACCATCCACCGCGAGTTTGGCACCAGCACCAGGTCTTCGGGATTGGCGACGCCGCAAATGAACGTGAGCCCTCCCGATGGCGAACACGCCGCTGACTGTGCAGAAGCCACGAGCGTCCATGCCGTGAAGGCCAGCGATGCAGCAATGATCGTGCGTGTCATGTCTCGTCCTCTCGACGCTCGATCATACGCTCGTTGCGCCCGCGGAGGCGCGTGTCAGAACCTGAGTCGCACTGCCATCCCTTTCTGATGACGACGCAGAATGGGAGCGACATCGATGGGCTTTTCTCGGATCGGTTGATTCACGCGTGACGATCGCTTGCCGTCGACGATCGCGCCTATCGCGGCTCCGATGCCGCCGAAGAGCACGGTCGTGACGAGCGCGTTCGCAGCGCAGTTGCTGCCGGGGGATTCGTTCTCGCAATAACGTTTAGAGAATGGACCGCCGGCATCACTGAAGCCGACCACCGCTCCAGTTGTAAGGCCGACTCCAAGGCCTACCATCGTGCCGTTGAGAAGGGAATCGCGAGACTGAGCTTCGCCGACCGACGGAGACATCAGACTGCACACGAAGGCACATGCGGTCACCAGCGAGAGACGCTTGCAGGTTGCCATAATACGTTCGCCTCCATTGAGTAATGTGCGCTTCAGCCGCACGACGGCTCAATGGAGGTATCGGCAGAAATGAAAAAGCCCTCTCCAGGGCACGCCGGGAGAGGGCTTCACGAAACAAAACACCGTAGGGCGGGTCCTGCGTTGTGACCCGCCGGTCCGTTAGAGATCCATCCGTCGCGTGCTCGCACCGAACTTTTCGATCTCGGCGCCGGCGAGATGCGCCATCGCGAGCAGCAGGTTGGCCGTCGGCTCTTCCTTGGTGACGATATGACGGTTGCCCTTCATGCGGCCGTGCGCACCACCGACCAGCACCGCGGGCGGGTTGCTGCGATCGTGCTGGTTGCCGTTGCTCATGCCGCTGCCCCAGTAGAGCAGCGAGTGATCGAGCAGGTTGCCGTCGGCATCCTTCGTGGCCTTCAGCTTGTCGAGGAACTCGCTGAACTTCACGATCTGATACGTGCACAGCTTCGCGTACTTGGCCAGCTTCTCGGCGTCGTTGCCATGATGCGAGACGCTGTGGTGCGTTTCGGGGATACCGATGTGGGCGTAGCCGCGATCGCTCGCCTCGTGGCCGATCATGAAGGTGAACACCCGGCTGATGTCGCCCTGATACGCCAGGTGCATCAGGTCATAGGTGATCGTCATGTGATCGTCGAACGCTTCAGGCAGGCCGATCGGCGCTTCCGGCGTGCCGGTGATCGTGCCGAGCCTGGTTTCCATGCGATCGAGCTGCTGCTCGACCTGACGGATGTTGCTCAGATACTCGTCGAGAATGGCCTTGTCGGGAGCGCCCAACGAGCTCCGCAGCTTGGCCGTTTCCTGCATCACTGAGTCGAGGAGGCTCTGTTTCTCCTTCAGGCGTGCGGTGCGCTGCTCGGTCGACCCCGTCTCGCCAAACATCCGCTCGAAGGTGACGCGTGGGTTGATGCCGATCGGCAGCGGACTGAAGTCGTCGCGCCAGGACAGGGCATTGAAGAACGTGCAGGGGAAGCCGTCGCAGGCGCCGACGGCGGTGCCCATATCCTCGGTGCCGACTTCGATCGAACGCAGCGGCGTGTCGTCGGCCACGATGTCGGCGATGTACTGGTCGAGCGTTTTCTTCGACTGGATCTTGCCGAACGCGTCACCCGAGTCGTCGCGCGATCCAACCGGACCGGTGCCGTTCAGGAACGCGGAACTGGCGCCGAGGTGAACGGATTCACCCCACGGTGCCTTCATCTTGCTGATGGTGACCAGCTGGTCGCGGAAGCCCTCGAGTGGCTGCATGACCGGCTTGAATTCGAAATTGGCCCCCTCGGTCGTCGGATGCCAGGTGTCGGGATAGACACCGTTTGGCATGTAGATCGCGCCGAAGCGGAACGGCGCGCGTGCCGCCGTTTTCCCTTGTGCCGTGAGCGCGGGCACCATGGCATCGAGCAGGGGAAGCGCCATCGCGGCGCCAAACGTGCCCTGGAGAAATGTGCGGCGGGACAGATGCTTCTTCGTGATGATCATGGCTGCTTAGCCCTCACTTAGGCAGAGACTGCGCGACTCTATTAGGGGTCCCTTCCGGCTCCAGCCGGGTCCGCATTTGAAACGGTGCGCTCTCGACGATGCTCTGAACGATTGACGCCAGCCGATAGTTGCTCTGTCCAGCCTTCCTCACGATGCTCCGGACGACCGGCATATCGGATGGTTCGACACCCCGGCCCAGCGCATAAGTCATTATGCGCTCGGTCAGGACCGTCATGAAAGCCTCAGGTCTGCTCAGGATGGCATTCCGGAGCGCAACCGGGCCGTTCACTTTCGTGCCGTCAGCCAGCACGCCGGCGGCGTCAATGGCCGCGCCGTTCTCGGTCTTCTCGCGCCACTGGCCGACCGAATTGAAGTTTTCCAGGGCAAAGCCCGGCGGGTCGATGATGCGATGGCACGATGCGCACACCGGGCTGCTGCGGTGAAGCTCCAGCGTCTCGCGTACGGTCTTCGGCGCCGTCTTCGCACCCTTCGCGGCCTCTTCGAGGGCCGGCACGTTCGGCAGCGGCGGTGGCGGCGGCGTGTTCAGGAACGTCGCCAGCACGAACTTGCCGCGATACACGGGCGAGGTCCGCGTCGCCACGGATGTGAGCGCGAGGATGCTGCCCTGGCCGAGCAGGCCGCGGCGGTTCTGATCGGGGATCTGCACTTTCCGGAAGCGCGTTCCGTACACGCCGGGGATGCCGTAGTGGCGCGCGAGCCGCTCGTTCAGGAACGTATAGTCGGCGCTCAGGAGCTCCAGCGCGCTGCGGTTCTCACGCAGGATGTAGCCGAAGAACAACTCCGTCTCGCGACGAAACGCCTTGCGCGTGTTGTCGTCGAAGTCGGGGAACATCAGCAGGTCCGGCGCGACCTTCGATTCGAGGTTGCGGAGCTGCAGCCACTGACCGACGAAGTTGTTGACCAGCGCGTTGGCGCGCTCGTCGGCGATCATGCGGCGCACCTGCCCGGCCAGCACGCCCGGCTGGCGCAGTTTCCCGGCGACTGCCAGATCCATCAGCGTCTGGTCCGGAATGCTGCTCCACAGGAAGAACGAGAGACGCGAGGCGAGCTCGACGTCGCTCACCGGGTGCGCGGTCCCCGCCTGCACGCCCGTCGCGTCCTGCTCGATGCGATAGAGGAACGACGTGCTCGCGAGGATGCGCGCCAATCCAGTACGAACGCCGGCGTTGAAGTCGCCCTTTGCGTCGCGCGTCTGCTTGTAAAACTGCATCGGCGGCGCGAGATCGTCAGCGCTTACCGGCCGGCGATACGCGCGCCGCGCGAGGTTCGTGAAAATCTTCTGCGCGCATGCTGACTCGTCAGCCGCTGACGCAGGCGTGCAGATGAACACCTTCTCGCGGCTCGCCGAGGCGCTGATGCCCTTGACGTTGTACGGACCCTCGACGCCGACCGTTTTCAGCCGCGCGAGCCCGCCGATCATGTGGACTTCCTGGCTGTCGCGCTGCGCCGGCTGCCACACGTCCTGACGCTGACCCGGCCGCTCACGCCACGTGAAGCCGACGTCATGCGGGCCGGCGGTGACGAACACCTTGCCGGTCATGCGCGCGTCGACGATAGCCTTGGCCTCGTTCATGTCCTTGGCCTGGACCTCGTGATCCTTGGGGCCGCCGATCAGCGCTGAATAGACCTCTTCGCCGTCAATCGTGATGATGAAGGTGTCCGGTGTCTCGTTGCCCTCGACGCCGGCGTAGCCTTCTTCGACGCCGCGCACGAGACGTCCAAACAGCTTGTACTCCGCGTCGGCGGGGAAGACGTGCCGCACCTGCGTGCCGCCGCGGGTGCCGAGCGGCAGGCCTTCGATGTGTGCACTCTGCGTGAACTCGCGGCTGATCGGGTACTCGGTTGTGCCCGCGCGCACGGTGGTATCGCCGATGGCCATCGTGCTGATGCGCTGCGCCGCCGTCAGATACCGCTCGAGCAGCAGCGGCGACGTCCGCAGCGATGTCGCGATGTTGTCGAAGCCGAAGTCCGCGCCGTCGCTGGGCAGCAACTCGGCGACGTCCACGTCGAGCGCGAGCAGATCGCGGATCGCGTTGCCGTACTCGGTGCGGTTCAAGCGATGGACGACGTAACGGCCCGGCGTGCTCTTGCCCTGCCACGCGCGATCGAGCGAGGCGGCAAGCCAGGTGGTGAAGCCGACGTACTCAGCCTCGGTTGGATGCGGCGTGCCTTGCGGCGGCATCGCGCGCACGCTGAGCTTGCGCAGCACGCGCTCCCACGTCGCCGCTTGAGGCAGCAGGTTCTCGAGACTCGCGCCTTCGAGATTGACGGGATCGTTCCCGGGCTGAGGGGCGCGACCGCTGTGGCAGCCGAAGCAGTACTGCTTGATCATCGCCTGATACTTCGGCGCATCAGCCGGCGACGCGACGGGAGCCGCGGCTGCAACCGGTGCGGCTGTCGCGAAGGGTGCCGCTGTTCGAGGCGCGGCTGGTGTTGCGGGCTTCGCTGGTTGCGCCGTCTGCGGCGCGGCCGTCTGCGCAACCAGGATCGCGGCGCCGACCCACACAAGCGCCGCGCTCATGACGACCTTTCTCATTGACCGGCCTCGTCGTCGGTTTTCTTCTCGGCGTTCTTCTTCTGTTGTTCTGGTGACAGCGGCGGCGGCTGCGGCGCCGGATCGTTCGGGCCGAGCTTCATCAGCTCGCGAAGCGCGGCGATCACGTCCTCACGTGAATCGCGCTGGCGGCGATACGTGCGCGGGTCGTTGTTGTTGCCGGGCGGCGGCGGCGGCTCGGGCTTTTCGGCGAGGAGCAGCGGCGTCAGGTTGTCCTTGTTCACCGCGTCGAGCTTCGCGCCCTTGGCGACGAGCTCGCGGATGATGGCGACCTGCCGCGCAGTGACCGCCTGATGCAGCAGCGATGCGCCGGCTGGATCCTTCGCGTTCGGATCCGCGCCTGCGGCGAGCAACGCCTTCACCGCGTCGAGCGGTTCGCGATTGGCCTCCTCACGGAATGGTGGTGCTCCCAGACGATCGAATCCGGGGCCGCCGCCGAATGCGGCGCCGCGTCCGCCGTTGAGCGCCATCATCAGCGGCGTCTTGCCAACGTTGGCATTGCCGCGGCCACCGCCCCTGCCACCTTCTTTCTTGACCTCAGTCGGGCTCCACTCCACCTTGGCGCCCTTCGCGATCATGAGCTTCAGTGCTTCAACGTCGGCGGCAACGGCGGCGCGATAGAACGCCGATGAGTTCACTTCGTCGCCGCAGCAGAGCGTGTAGGAGTGCAACTGGCCGATGAACGGTTTATTCGGATCGGCGCCGCGATCGAGGAGCACCTTGACGAGATCGAGCGCGCCCAGCTCGTTATCGTGATTGGCGCGCAGTCGCGACCCGTCACGCGCGCGCATATCCGTGGTGGCGTCGTGCATGTCCACCGCGAAGTAGAGCGAGCCGTCGTTGGGATCGGCGCCGAGGTCAACCAGCGTCTTGGCGAGGTCGAATCGATCGTTGACGATGGCAATGATGGTCGCCGTCGCACCGTCGCCGTTGGTCAGCTTGGGATCCGCACCGCCCTTGATCAGCGTGCGAATCGCCGCGTCGTGTCCATTGCGCGCCGCAAACATCAGCGCCGTGAAGCCGCCAGTCGCGTGATCGGCGTGCTTGCGCTCTTCGAGTCCGGTGACGTGCGCCTTGCGATTGGGATCGGCCTTGGCGTCAAGCAGTGCTTGAATGACGTCTGAGTGACCTTCCGCCGCGGCGCGCATCAACGCGGTCTGCTTTTGATACGAGTCCACGGCGTTCACGTCGGCGTTGGCTTCAACGAGCAGCCGCACGGTGGGAAGGCTGCCGGCAAACGCCGCTGCCATCAGCGGTGTCTCGCCTTCGGGATGCGCCAGCGCGGGGTCGGCTCCGGCGCGCAGCAGTGCCTGCACCACCTGATCGGCGCCGGTGCGGCTCGCCTGCAGCAGCGGTGTGATGCCGTACTTATTCGCGATGTTTGGTTTCGCGCCTGCCGCGAGCAACGCGCGGGCCAGTGCGATATCAGAATGGTAGGCCGCCCACAGCAGCGCTGTGGATCCATCGCGCGATGTCTCGTTGACATCAGCACGCTTGGCGATCAGCGCGCGCACGGCTGTCGCGTCGTGACGCTTGGCAGCGTCAACGAGCGGACTCTCGTTGGCGGCGAAACCGATCGCGCCGAAGATCAGAACACCGAAGAAGGATGACAGGAGAAACGTGGTAGTCCGCTGGGTGCGCATCTTGGCCCCACCTCATGACTGAAAGTCGAGCGACCAACCCCACACGCGCACGTCAACATAGACAACGGACCGCCGGGCGTACCGCGCAGCCCGCAACCATGTCAACGGTTGCAACGGGGAAATTTTACACCGGGAAGGGGCCCGGACAGGGCCCCTTCCTATGCGGGAAACCTATACTGATTTGCTCAAAAATCAGTCTATTTGCCGCCTCGCGGTGGCCCGCTCCGGCGGCGTCGCTCTAGGGACACGTTTCGCCGACGCGATTCACCGTCGAGACGTTGATCCCGTCCACCCCACCCTTGCCCAGCAGTAGGCCGGTGACCGACACGCGTTTGCCGACGTGGGTGTCCAGCCGGGTGAGGACGAACTTGAGCGCCGTCGTCTTCGTTCCGAGCGGCAGGGTGGCATCGTCAGGCCCAGCGCCCGTCTTGTCCACGCGCACCGGGCTGGTCGCGCTGGTCACCGTCCAGTCACTGCCGCTCTTCGGTGCCAGGCAGCCGACGATTCGGACCAGCGTGTTGGCCGGCAGCTCTCCTGGTCCGTCCTTCGGAATGATCTGAACGTTGGCCACCGTCTCCGGTGTGACCTCGGTCGTCCCGGCCGGAAATCCGTTCGATTTCAGGATCAGGGCGACCAGGTCGTTGTACGTCGCGGCCGGCAGCGTCCCGCCCTGGCCGTTCGGCATGTTCTTGCTGACGAAGGCCAGGAGGTCAGCCACCGTCTTCTGCGTGTAGCCCTCCCAGAACTTGTCACCGCTGAGCGGCCGGTTGCCGTCTGCGGTCAACGTGTGGCACCTCGAGCACGTCGAGCTGAACGTTGCCGTCGCGCGGTCGGCTTGGGCGTCGGTATACACACCGTCCCACACCGTTTTCCCGGCCGGCTTGTCCTGTGCCGACATGATTGCGTTTCCAAGTGCCGCGAGAAACACCGCCGTCAACAGGATCCAACGCATAGGCTGCCTCGACGCGCGTCAGCCGCGCACGTATTTGTTGAACCAGGCCACCGTGCGCTTCCACGCTTCGTCGGCGGCGGCTTTGTTGTAGCGCTGCGGCGTTGCGTCGTTGTTGAAGCCGTGCACGGCGCCAGGATACACGTAGCCTTCGTGCACGACGTTGGCCGACTTCATCGCCGCGTCGTACTCGGGCCACGCCATCACGAGTCGCGCGTCTTCACCGCCGTGATGCACGAGCACCGCGGCCTTGATCTTCGGGACGTCCGCGGCGGGCGGAGCGCCGCCGTAGAAGGGAACCGCGGCAGCGAGATCGGATCCCATCCGTACCGCCAGCGCGTTCGCAATCCCGCCGCCGAAGCAGAAGCCGGTTACGCCGAGCTTGCCAGTGCTGTCCGGCCGCGACTTCAACCACACGGCAGCGGCGTAGAGGTCTTCCCCCATCTTTGTTCGATCGACCTTCCCGAACAGCTCGCCGCCCTTGGCATCGTCGCCGGGATACCCGCCGACTGACGTGAGCCCATCCGGCGCGAATGCCATGAAGTTCTCGACTGCGAGACGACGCGCGATGTCTTCGATGTGCGGATTGAGCCCGCGGTTCTCGTGGACGACGAGAATGCTCGGCAGCTTGGTGGTGCCGGCTTTGGCCGGACGCGCGAGGTAGCCCTTGATGCTGCCATTGCCCTGCGGCGACGGCACGGTCGCATACTCGGTCTTGAGCCGTGAATCGGTGGGAGAGACCTGCTGTGCTGCCGCGTAGTTCGGCATCAGCGCATCCACCATCGCCGTAGCAGCCACGGCAGACACCGCGACTTTGTTGACGCGATCGAAGAAGGCGCGCCGATCGATCTCACCGTGGATATATAGGTTGTATGCCTCGATGGCCTCGGCAGGAATCTGCGGTTCTATCGTCTTCATGGCGCAAGCTCCATGTCTATGTCCGGAAGTAGGGCAGTCCGATGCCCGCGGACAATAACACGGAACAAAGTGCAAAGTGCAAAGTGCAAAGTGCAGAGTCCGAAGTGAGCTCGAAACTTACTTTGAACTTTGCACTTTAGACTCTGCACTTAAGGCATGTCGTCTGCTTGCCGTTCGAACGCGCCGACGTCGCAGCCACCGCTGGCGGGTCTCGGCTTGAGGCGCTGATCGAGGCCGCCCACACACGCCTCGAGCGGAATCCGATCGATGGCTGGACTGCCGCTGCGCAAGGGGACGGTGTTCCACACCCCGCCGTACAGTCCAGGCGGGCCGAGGCGTGGTGACGCTCCCATCAGGTCGCCGGGGCGCGAGACGAACCGGCAGTCGCCCAGTTCCATGAGCAGGTTCCAGCCCTTCGACTCAACGCGGCCCGTGCCACCGCATTCACCGGCTTTCGTCGCACCGAGATTGCCCGAGAGCAGCGACGCAGAGATCGTCACGGTGTTGTGCGCGGCGATGCCGGCAGCGAACCGCGCCGAGTTGAGGACGATGGTCGAGTGGACGAGCGTCGCCTTGGACGACTTATCCACGTAGACACCCCCGCCCCAGCCACCCGGGCGGTCGGGGAACTGAAAGGACGCGACGTTGGAGGCCAGCGTGGTGCTCGCGACTCTGATCTCGCCGTTGTTCACGACGGCGACACCTCCGCCGTTGCCCGCTTCGGCCACGTTTTCGAAGATGCTCGTCCCGGTAATCTCAGCCGTGCTCGCAGCGATCGTGATGCCGCCACCGTGCCCTGTTTGCGCGGTGTTGCGGAAGAGGCGCACACGATCGAGCACCACCGTGCTCTTCTGAACCGCGAGCATTCCGCCGCCGTCGCGGACGGCGGCGTTCTCTTCGATCTGTGTCCCCGTGAGCTCGGCCTTTCCACCGATCAGTAGGAGTCCGCCGCCACCGTCGCCATTGCTGAAGTTGTGGGTGATGACGCTGCCGCGCAGCACTGCCTCGGCCTTGATGATGGTGATCCCGGGACCTTTGTTCCGGCTGACTTTGAGTTTGTCGCCGTCGAGGAAGCCGTTCTCGCGGACGTCGATGCCACCTGACTGATTCTCAGTGACGAGGCTAAAGGCGAGCACCGCCCGGCCGTTGGCGAGCACTCCCACTCGGCCCCCGGCAATCGTCACGCCGCTGATCGTCGCGGTCACCCCGCGCTCGACCGTGACCACTGCCGAGCCGGCATCCGTGGCGCGCAAGACCACGCGGTCGTACCCGCTGCCTTGGATGCGGACGTCCCGCAGGAGCGTCACGTTGCCCGCGCAGGTTCCCGAGCGGATAACAATGCGGCCTCCCGGACTCGTGACTGCCAGCGCTTTTTGAAGCGCATCGTCAGCGTCACAGGAGATTTCGATGTCGGTCGGGCTCTGCGCGAATGTGGGGAAAGGTGCTGCGATACCAACATTTATCGCCAGGAGTACCAAGGTACGTACAGCGCGTCGCGCCCTCATCCGTTCACCTCTCGGTCAAGTGGTGATGACGCGAGTGCGAGCGTTACAACGCTACCAACGTGGATCCTTGAATTCTGGCCTGAGAGATAGCGAAGGGAGGCAGATGCTGCCTCCCATTCGCACGGACGGGGAACGAGTGTCGGCTCGCAGAGCGCGCGCCAAGCGGAGATTGACCCGTATCAAAGCAATCGAAGTGCCAGAGTTACACGTCGTTTCTCGAACGCTCACTCCAGACCTGCCGTGCTTCTCGCGCCGCCGCGTCGACGAGCTTCGTCGCGCTCGACTCGACCGCGTTGGCTGTTTGATCGATCCGTTCCTGCAGATTGTCGAGCTCGACTCCGGCGCGCTCGGCCAAGTCGCGATAGCGCCGACCGACCGCTTCGCGCAGCGTCAACCACGACTCGCCGAGCTCGTCGCGCAAGGCCGCGCCTGATTTCGGCGCCAGCAGGAGCGCGAGTCCTGCCCCGACGATGGCCCCGGTGATCATGCCCGCGGCGAATCCCGCATTCTGGTCTTCGTGACGCTCGTACATGTGCTTCCTCCTGCGTGCTCCGACCTCGTCAAAAGCTACGGCGAGGCAGGCCTCGTCTTCCTCATCGCGCGGCTGCGTGATACTCCTGGTGCTGCTGCTGACGAGACCGGCGCCAACGCGAGAACGCCGATACCGCCGAGGCCGCTCCCGCCATCAACAAGGCCCGCGGCGCTCCCATCAAGTTGCTGACGCCGCGCACGACGTTCCCCGCATCGTGAAGCATGGTGTTGACTTGCGTGGTCGATCGTTCGAGCGCATTCACCGCGACTCGTGTTTGAGTGGCCATGTCGTCGAGCCGCTCCCCAAAACGGTTCAGTTGACTGTCGAGCATGAGGTGGCCCCGCTTCCAGGCCACTGAGATGGCGATGACTGTGCAAAGCATCAGCACCGTTTGAAGGCTGAGCGCGATCGCGATGACGATCAGCGCGTTCTGAATGGTGGCGTCCGCTGGCATGTGCACTCCTGGATCAAGCCGTCGAGCAGGCTTCGTGCCAGAGGTCTGCGTGGAAGTGGGCGAAGCGGACGAGGTAGCGCGCTACCGTACAATGGTAAGACGTTACTCAGCCCCCGCCGGCGTATGCTCCGGTTTACGGAGCAGTCGTCGGATCTCTGCGACCAGCGATTGGGGGTCGCACGGCTTCACCATCACCGCGTCAAAGCCAGACGCACGCGCCAGTTCGAGCTGCTTCGCATGGGAGTATCCGGTCGCGGCGATGAGCGGAATCTCGCGCGTGTCGGCGCGCGCCCTGAGGTCGCGCGCAACCTCGAAGCCGGATTTCCCAGGAAGCTCGAGATCCATGATGATGACGTCGGGCTTTGCGCGGACCGCTTCGTCAAACGCACTCTGGCCGTCGGACGCGGTCAGGACGTTGAAGCCTTCGGCGCGCAGGTAAACGCCCCACACATCGAGTGCGTCAGGGTAGTCGTCCACGATCAGCAGGCTTGGCCCCGTCGAAGGTGTTTCCGCGGACATCGGATGAGGATCTGATGACATTGGCGAACGCTAGTGAACGATCAACCCGTGTGCCAGCAACTCATGTCGCTGAGGAGTCGGGGAAAGCATTGAACCTGCTGATCCACGACCTTCGGGCGCCGCTCAGTGTCGCACAAGGATATCTGCGACTTCTGCAGCAGAATCGCCTCGAGGCGGAGGCGGACCGTCAACGCGCGATCACGCAAGCGATGGAAGCGCTCGGCCGCATTACTCGTCTGTGTGAGGACGCCGCGGGATTTATTGCGGAAGAGACTTCCACAGATGGGCCTGTCGAAACAGTACCGGTCTCCACACTTGCGGCACGGGTAAGCGAGGCCTGTACGGCACGCTCTTCGCCCCTGGCGTTTGACATTGAGCCGGAGAAACTTGCCGGCACGATCCGGGCGACTCAGCTTAATCGTGTGGTTGAGTCGCTGGCGATCATTCTCTGTGCCGTCCGACGGTCCACCCGGAATGATTCGGTACGCGTCTCAGTGCTTGAAGAGGAAAAAGAGGCACGGTTCCTGCTGGGCTGCGACGACGACCGCGCCGCCCTGGTGTCTCACCGCCCCGAGACATTTGATCCGTGGCGCGGAGGGCATGGCATCGCGTTGCCCCTGGCGTGCCGGATCGTAACGGAGGCCGGGGGGCGTATTTGGACTTCTGCCAACGGACGGGGAACCGTTGGCATCGCGTTACCCGAGGAGGCTTCGGTTCCATGACGGCCCGTCTCACAATCGTTGACGATGATCCCGCCTTCACTGATTTCCTGCAGACGCTGCTGAAGACGCGCGGATATGCCGTGGACGTCTTCCACAGCGGCGGTGAGCTCCTCGAAGCGCTTCGTGGCGGCCTAGCCCCGCACGTAATCCTGCTCGACGTGACGATGCCGGATCTCGACGGTTTGGAAACATTGCGAGCCATCCGCAGCGCTCATCCCACCGCCCAGGTCATCATGCTGTCCGGGCGGCAGGCGCCTTCGACCATCATTGAAGCGGTCCGGCTCGGCGCCGCGGACTACGTGCTGAAACCCGGCGACCCCGAAGGCCTCGGCGAAATGGCCCTCGAAGCCGCCATCCGCAATGCGCTCGAGCGCGAATCGCTCAGCGCCGAAGTGCAGCGACTCGGCGCGCAGATGCCGGAGGACCCCGACGGCGCGCAACTGTGCTGGCGTCCATCGGTGGCGATGCGGCCAGTGATGGACATGGTCGAGCGTATCGCGGACAGCGACGTGGACGTGCTGATCCGCGGTGAAAGCGGCGTCGGCAAAGACGTCGTCGCGCGCGAACTGCATCGTCGATCCGACCGGCGAGCAAAGCCCTTTGTCAAAGTGAACTGTGCGGCGCTGCCGGCCGACCTGCTCGAGAGCGAGTTGTTTGGACACGAGCGCGGCGCGTTCACCGGCGCGGGCACGACGCGCGTCGGCAAGTTCGAGTTCGCGCAGCACGGCACCGTGATGCTGGACGAGATCGGCGAGATGCCGCCGGCGCTGCAAGCCAAGATTCTGCACGTCCTGCAGGATCGGCAGTTCACACGGCTCGGGAGCAATCGCCCGATCGACGCCAACGTCCGCGTGCTGGCCGCAACCAACCGCAACCTCGAATCGATGATGCGCGCGGGGAATTTCCGCGAGGACCTCTATTACCGGCTGCAGGTGATCGAGCTGCGTGTGCCGGCGCTTCGCGATCGACGTGAAGAGATCGTGTCGCTGGTGGAGTTCTTCCTCGCCAAGTACGCGCGCGTCTATCGGCGTCCGGCGCTCCGTCCGAGTCAGCTGCTCATCGAGACTATTCTCGACTACTCGTGGCCGGGCAACATCCGCGAGCTCGAGAACATGATGAAGCGATTTGTGGTGCTGCAGGACGAGAACCTCGTGCTCTCCGAGCTCGCGCACGCGAAGGAGATGTCCGCTGCGGCGCAGGCGGCAGCACCGCCGGCACCGGCGCCCGCCGCGCCGCCGGCGCCGGAGCCGGCGTATGCGGGCGTCGGTCAGCCAGCCCGCACGGAAGCGGCCGCAGAACCGGTGCCGGCAGTCGCGATGGCCACCGGCTCACTCGAAGGCTTCGAGGCTGATGCGGCCAGCATCAATCTCCAGACACTGGCACGCACGGCCGCGATGCGAGCCGAGCGCGAAGCGATCGAGCAGGCGCTCGTGCGTTTCAGATGGAACCGTCGCAAAACGGCTGAGTACCTCAGCGTTAGCTACAAAACGCTCCTGAACAAGATTAAGGAGTGCGGAATCACCGACTCAGGGGTCGCCTGAGTCGGCGTTCGGGTCGTTCGTTCGCATCATCTACGCGAAAATGCTGGCAACCTCTTTGCGTTTACGAGGTGGGAGTGTGCCTCCCCTCGTCTCATGATCGAAGTACGCCCAACAGAAGCCGACGTCCACCCCGTCCCCAACTGGCGTGGAGTGTTTCTGGTCTCCATCGCTCTGCTGCTTCTGTCCGGCGGACTTGCCATACATCAGTACTTCCGCTACTCAACCGCCTCGAATCGCATTGACGACGCTCACCAGGCGCTGAGCGCCATAGACGAGCTGGTCACGAGTGTGCTCGACGCCGAAAGCGGAGCGCACGCATACCTGTTGACCGGCAGCGCCCCAGCGCTCGAGGCGTACCATCAGGCGCGCCCTCATGTGGACGCCGCAGCCGGCCAATTGTCGATGCTCGTCGCCGACGACGCGGGTCAGCGTCAGCGCGTGACCCGGCTGATCGACCTGAGCCGCATTCGCACGAACCAACTTCAAGCCGCGGTGGACATGTCTCAGGCCGGCCGGGCGTCGGAGGCCGCGGCCCGTATCGCGACCGACGCCAACCAGCGAACGATGGATCGCGTACGGGCGGCCGCCGGCGAGATGAAGGCCGCCGAGCAGACGCTGCTCGCGCAGCGCGCTGAAGAGGCGCGTCTGGCCAGACGGATCTCGCTCGTCTTCGCCATTGCCAGCCTGCTCCTGGCCGGAACACTGGGCCTCGTGGCGGCCGCCGTTGACCGCAGCTTCGCGCGACGCCGCACCGCGTTCGAGCAGGAGATGAGCGGGCGCCTGCGCGCCGAGAGCTCGATGCAGTCGGCGACGCAGGAGTTGATGCGCAGCGAGCGCATCAATCGCAGCATCCTCGACAACTCCGGCGACTGCATCCAGATCCTCGAGCCCGATGGCCAGCTCGTCTCCATGAACCGCGCCGGTGCGCGTCTCATGGAAGTGGATGATGTGAAGCGATTCAGCCTGCGGCCGTGGGTCGACGTGTGGAGTCAGAGTGCCGCGCTTGCGGGCGATGCGCTGGCCGATGCGGTGAATGTCGGCGAAGGGCGGTTCCATGGATACTGTCTGACGGCGCGTGGCACTCCGAAATGGTGGGACGTGCTCGCGACGCCGATTCGCGACGAGAGCGGCGAGGTGACCAAGCTGCTGTCGATCTCGCGCGACATCACCGAACAGAAGCGTGCGGACGAAGAGCGCAACCAGCTGCTCGAGCGCGAGCGGCAGGCGCGGTCCGACGCTGAGCACGCGACGCAGATGAAGGACGAGTTCCTGGCGACGCTCTCGCACGAGCTGCGGACGCCGCTCAACTCGATCGTCGGCTGGGTCGGGGTGCTCAAACAGGATCAGAGTCGCGAGACGCTGCGCAAGGCGATCGATGTGATCGATCGCAACTCACGCCGCCAGGCGCAGATGATCGACGATCTGCTCGACGTCAGCCGAATCGTCTCGGGCAAGCTGCCGCTCGACGTGCAACCGGTCAACCTGGTGTCGGTGATCGAGGATGTCGTTGCCTCGGGGCAGCCCACCGCCGATGCGAAGGGCGTGCGCCTCACGATGACGCTCGAAGGAACGGCAGACGTGAAGGGCGATCCGACGCGCCTGCAGCAGATGGTCTGGAACCTGGTGAGCAATGCCATCAAGTTCAGCAATCGCGACGGCCTCGTGCAGGTCGTCCTCCGCGTCCTCGATGACTCCGCGTACATCGACGTCATTGATGAGGGGCAGGGGATTGCGCCGGAGCTGCTGCCGCATCTGTTCGAGCGCTTCCAGCAAGGCGACTCATCGTCCACGCGCAAGCACGGCGGCCTGGGGCTCGGGCTCGCCATCGTCAAGAACCTCGCCGAGATGCACGGTGGCTCGGTGAGCGTGTCGAGCAACGGCACCGGACGCGGCTCGACGTTCAGCGTGGTTCTGCCGATCGGCCGTTCCGCGTACGAGCGACTGTCCGCCGAGGCGCAGGGAGGCTCCAGAGCGCTGCTCGCCAACGTGGTGGTCATGGTCGTGGACGATGAAGCGGACGCGCGAGACTTGGTGCAGCGTCTCCTGGAGGATGCCGGCGCACGGGTGTCGGCATGCGACACGGCGGAGGCCGCACTGCAGACAATCGAGGAAGGTCTCGTGCCCGACGTCATCGTGAGCGATGTCGCGATGCCGGAGCAGGACGGGTACGACTTCATGAAACGTGTGCGGCAGATGAACGCGCCGATGTCCACCGTACCGGCTGCGGCACTGACCGCGTTGGCGAGAGTGGCCGATCGACGGCGTGCGCTGCTCGCCGGGTTTCAAACCCACCTCACCAAGCCGGTCAATCCGACCGAGCTCGTCGCGACAGTTGCCAGCCTCGCCGGTCGAACCGGCAAGTCGTACGTCTGACCCCGACAACTCCCAACGCCCAATTTCCAACGCCCAACCACTCCCAACACCCAACTTCCAAACGACTGGAAGTCTGGAGTGGGGAATGGTCGCGCTTTGGAAGTTGGAAGTTGGGCGTTGGGAGTTGTGATGGGTACCACCGTTGCACCTATCTGTGTGACGGAGTCAGCGTGGAGGAAAGGTTCCCATGATCACAGGACGGACGAAGCACTTCCATATCGTCGCGGCCGCGCTTGCGCTCGGCGTGTGTCTCAGCGGTGCACCGGCACTGGCGGCTGACACGCCCGACGCGTGGATCACCATGAAGACGAAGATCGCGCTGATGACCACGGACCACGTGAGCGCCGCCGATCTCAACGTCGATTCGGTGAATGGTGTCGTGACGCTCCATGGCAAGGTCGCCACCGAAGCCGAGAAGAACAAGGCGGAGCAGGTGACCGCCAAGATCGACGGCGTGAAGAGCGTCAAGAACCTGCTGCAGATCGTTCCCAATTCGAAGCGCGAGATCGTCGAGCGGGCCGATTCCGAGGTGAAGGATGCGGTCCACGCAGCGTTCAAGGCCAACGCTCGCGTGAAGGACAGCGGCATCTCGGTCGCGTCCGTGAACAAAGGCGTGGTGCTGCTGGCAGGGAAGACCAAGTCGCTCGAATCACATCTCGAGGCCGTGCAGGTCGCGTATGCCGTGAAGGGTGTCCGGAGAGTGTCGAGCGAAGTACAGGTGGACGCAGGAACGTAGAACGTTCGGGTGGTTCGGGTCGTTCGGACCGTTCATCACTGAACGAACCGAACGACTCGAACGTTACGAGAAATCGTATTGCAATATCAGAGATGCTTTTCGTCGCATAAGCAGTTCCCCTTCTGAACGGCTGAACGGAACCTGGCGCGACACCTCCAAACTGCACGAAAGACCAGCGTTTACCCGTTTTGACAAGCTGAGTGGGCCCCCCTATACGCCCGCCCTGAACCGCGTCAACCGGCTCAGATTCCTCGTGTTCCCCCTCGACTTCGGGCACCTGCCGGGGGCACAATCACACAATTGTCGCTGTCGGTGTCGCGAACCCGACCGGCTTCAAAGAAGCAATGTCAGATTCCAACGAGTTGAAGCAGACGCCTGGCACGCCTGTGCCGGATCTCATCGAGCAGTACAAGGTGCGTCGCGACGCGTGGATCGCGCAGGCAGATGAGCTGGCCCGACTTCGCGACGAGGTACGTGGCTCCGCCGAGCGTGAAGCGATGGAGATCGTGACTGCTGCGCGGCGCGATGTCCGTCAGATCGTCATGGAAGCGAGGCGCGAGCTCTTGGTGCTCTCGGCGCAGGTGCAAGCCGCGCTCGGTGAAGCGGGTGTTCGCTCTGATCCAACCGCACTGTTGAACCAGGGGAGAGAGACCGACGACGCGATAGAGGAGTCGGATTTTCCCGAGACGATCTTCGCGCCAGAAGAGGCAGTCAAGGGCATGCTCGACGAAGCGCGTGCCGACATGGACTTGCTGGTCGAAGACGCGCGCACGGTTCCATTTCAGGCGCTCGCGGAACCAGCGCCCATGATTCATCCGCCGGAGCCCCCGAGCATCTTCACCGAGTCGATGATTGCGCCACCGCCGCCAGCTCCGGCGACGCCACCGGCGCCGACGATCACATTCACCTCGACACCATCGATCTCGCATCATCCGCCGTCGCGCGGGCTGCTGTCGTCATCGTTTCCGAGCGACGCCGTCCCGGTACCCGCGAGCCGACGCGTGACGCTGTTCGTCGGACTGTTCGGTGCTGCCGGCATCGCCGTTCTGGTCGGCACGATCTGGTGGTTCCGGTCTGGTGATTCGACTCCGGCGTCAGAGACGGCCGCGCGCGCGAACACGACCGCGCCTGCCGCAACGGCGCCGGCGGCAGTCGCGCCCGCAGCATCCTCGACACCTGCGACGACGCCTGCAGTCGCCGTTGATACAACAACGCCCACGCCCACGTCAGCGCTGTCGCTGCTCGTCGAGGCGCGTCGATCGTCATGGCTTCGCACCACGGTCGATGGGCAATCGGATGCAGGCCGTATGCTCGCGCAAGGCGAGACGGTTCGTCTGAACGCGGACCAAGGTGTGACCCTCCGAGTCGGTGACGCCGGCGCCGTCTATGTCTCGGTCAATAACGGACAAGCGTCGCCGCTCGGCAAGGACGGTCAGGTCATCACACGTCAGTTCGTCGTCGAGAACGCCAGACGTGATGCGAGTGCGGCGGCTCCGGCGAACCCGAAGGCCGCGCCGCTCTCGTCACCGATTGCCGGTGGACCCACTCCTCCTGCTCCGCCTCCGCTGCAACTCGTCCAACCGGTCGCAGCGACACCGTCGAGCCCGGCGATCGATCCTGGTCCGCCGCCGCCGGCGCGCGCTGAAACGACTCCACCGCCCGTGGCAGCTCCGCGTGCGGAACTTCCGACGCCGGGGCCTTCGTCACCGGCATCTGCGGTGACGGCTGCGGCGCGTCAGTGGCTCGACGCCTATCAGCGTCAGGACCGTGCCACGATGGCGTCGCTGTCGATTGAGGGTCTCCAACTCGCGGACGAGCGGCGCAGCGAAGAGCGATTTCCGTCGAACGTCGATGTGAACCGCACGCTCGACCGGATCAGCGTCCAAATCGCGGCTGATACGGCTGTGTTGACGGCGGTGATGACCGAGCGATCGGCCGACAACGGTGTGCCTCCGCGCGTGTCGCCGGTCTCGCAGGTCCTGGAGCTCCGCGGCAACCAGTGGCGCGTGCGGCAAGTGCGGCTGGTCAGCGAAGCTCGGCTCAACCAGATTTTCCGGTAGCGTCCACCAGGGCGTCGGCGCGTCACACGCGCAAGCTTCTCTCCCCGAACAGCTTACGGACCCGTATAATGGGGTTACACCCCCGTGGCTGCGCTCGACGATCAGATTCGTGAGACGGTGAACCGGCTCCTCGAGTCGTTGCGGAGCCGTCTCGAAACGGACGTGGCTTCGTGTCAGGACGAGCTGGTTCGTGCCGCGCAGGAAGCCAGTAATCAAGCTGAGCTTCAACTCGGAGATCTCCGGCGTCGTCTTGATGAGGCGCATCAAGATGCTGAGCGGCGAGTGGGTGAGGGTCAAAGCCGCATCGACGAGAGTCAGCAAGAGATCGCAGATCTGAAAAACGATCTCGAAGCGGCGCGCAAGCAGCTTGATGAGACTCGCGATGATGTCGAAGCGACACTGCGCGACATCGAGACGTCGCGCCTCGAGGTCGAGGCGTCGCGTCTCGAGATCGAGACCGCGCGACGGGATTTCGACACCGCTCGTCTCGAAGTAAGCCGATTGACCGAGGCGCTGCGTAATAAGGAAGAGCAGGCGGTCCAGGCGGCGCGTTTGCCCGATGCAGTGCGTGCGTTGGACGAAGCGGCGACGTTCGGCGAAGTCCTGGAGACTCTCGCGGTCAGAGCCGGTCGGGAGGCCGGCCGCGCCGCGGTTTTTCTGGTCAAAGAAAAGAGGCTCCGCGACTGGCGAACGGTCGGCTTCGATCTTGCGTCCGAGGCGCCGAGGCTCGACATTGAATTAGGCGATTCCGGACTTATGGCTGAGGCGGTTCGATCTGCCGAGGGAGTCTATCCTCGCGACGACAGCCAGGTCCCCGAGTTTGCTCGAACCGCTGCGGCGCGACGTGCGGCCGCGTGGCCGGTGTCCGTTGGCGGGTTCGTTGTGGCGGTGCTGTATGCCGATAGTCCCGTTGCCGATACATCGAATGAGCCCTATTGGCCAGCGTTTCTCGATGTCCTCGCTCGACACGCCGGACGCGTGCTGGAGGGGATCACGGTGAGACAGGCTGCTGGACTCATGACCGGAAAAGCCGCCGGTCTCTCGTCTCCGTCGATCGGTCATCAATCCTCCGGGAGTATTCAGTGAAGAGGCTCGTTCTCGTCCTCGCGTGTGCGGTGGCTGCCCTGCACGGTGTGGGTGCGCAACAGACACTCGAAGACGCACGCGCGCGCGAGGCTGCGCCCGGGCAGTTGACGAGCGTGCAGCTCACGGCGACGCGCCATGCGCCGCTGCCGACTGATCTCTCGCAGTACTGGTTTATCCAGGACGTGCCCGGCGCATCAACCGGTGAAGGACGGCCCAACGCGGCTGTCTACGCTCGCTTCGCCAAGGGTGTTCGCGCGGTCCTTGACGAAGATTTCGCAGGCGGTCTGTCGCTCTTGACGGGACTCGACATGAGCGCGACACCGCTCGCGGCCTACGCGCGGTACTACACCGGCGTTGCGCTCGCCGGACTGTTGCGATATCCCGAGGCCGACGCGCTCTTCACATCGATGATGTCGTCCCCGCGAGAAGGCTATCTTCGCGAGGCCGTGCCGCTGCGACTGGCGGAGGTCGCCGTCGCGCGGCAGGACGGAGCACGAGCCGAAGTGGTCCTGCGTGCGCTCATCGCCGGCGAGCTCGCCGAACCGGAAGCCGTGTGGCTCGCGCTGGCGCGGGTCGAGGAATCACTCAGTCATCGCGACCATGCGTTGGAGATGTACCGACGCGTCTACTACGATGCGCCGCTCAGCGATCAGGCGGTTGACGCGCAGGACGGTATCGAGCGACTGCAGTCGTCGTCGGTGATCTCGGCGGATTTGCTCGGACGCGCGCAGCGCCGTGCGCAGCGCCTGTTCGACGCCCGCCGCTGGGCACAGGCACGAGCCGGCTTCGAGGCGATTGCCAAGTCGGTGGAAGGCGAGAACAAGGATCTTGTCGCGCTGCGGCTCGCCGAGTGCGACTACTACCTCGATCGCCATCGCGCGGCTCGCGACGGCCTGAAGCCGCTGCTCAAGCACGATTCCCTCGAAGCCGAGGCGCGCTACTTCTATCTCAGCGCCATTCGCGAGCTGGGTGATCAAAAAACGTTCGTGACGCTGGCGCGCCAGCTGGTCGCGGATTTCCCGACCAGCGACTGGGCGGTCGAGACGCTGAATAGTCTGGCCTCGCACCACCTGACCGTGGACGAAGATGCCGAGGCCGATCTCGTCTTCCGCGAGCTCGCGCAACGGTTCCCCCGGCACCGCTATGCGGAACGCGCGGCGTGGAAAGCCGGATGGGCGGCGTATCGCAGCCGCAACTTCCAGGAAGCGATCACGCTGTTCGAGTCCGCGGCGGCGGCATTCCCGCGCGCCGACTTTCGGCCCTCGTGGCTCTATTGGTCCGCGCGCTCGCGCGATCAGCTGAACGACACGACCACTGCCAACGAACGCTATCGTCTCGTGGTTGCCGATTATCGCAACTCGTACTACGGTCGTCTGGCCGCCACGCTGCTGACGTCGCGCAAGCAGCCCGTGTTGCCGCCGGCCACGAGCGCTGTCACGTCGAACGTCGCTCCCGCGAAGATTCCGCCGACTGAGGCGCTGATACGCGAGCTCACGTCGCTCCAGCTCTATGACGAGGCCCTGCGCGAAGTGCAGTATGCGCAACGGGTGTGGGGCGATTCGGCGCCGCTTCAGGCGACGACGGCATGGATTCGGTATCGGCAGGGGCTCGGTCTGAAAGCGCAGGATCGCTTTACCGCGATTCGCGGCGCGATCACGCTGATGCGCCGCGCCTATCCGCAGTTCCTGGCCGCCGGCGGCGAAGATCTCCCGGTTGACGTCCTGCAGATCATCTTCCCACTCGACTACTGGCCGCTCATTCAGAAGTACTCGCAGATGCACGCGCTCGATCCGTATCTGATCACGGCGCTGATGGCGCAGGAGTCCACGTTCACCGCGGAGGTCCGATCGTCAGCGAATGCGCGCGGACTGATGCAGTTGATGCCGAGTACCGGACGCATCTACGCACGCAAGGTCGGGATGAAGTCGTTCACGACGGCGTCGCTGCTGCAGCCGGAAACCAACGTGCGGCTCGGCACGCAGTACTTCAAGGACCTCGTCGATCGATTCGGCGGCGTGCACTACGCGCTGGCCGGCTACAACGCCGGCGAGCACCGTGTGGAGCGCTGGCTGAACGAAGCGCCGGGGCTGCCGACCGACGAGTTCATCGACAACATTCCTTTCCCCGAGACGCAGAACTACGTCAAACGCATTCTGGGGACCGCGGAGGATTACAGACGTCTGTACGGGGCGGGCCTTCTCGATCCGAACGGACGATTGACTGCCAGCCGCTAGTCGATGGACGACCTCCTCGAGCTGACGGGTCGCGCAGAGGCGACCCATTTCTGGTTTCGAGGCTTCCGCAAATTTCTTGCGCCGGTGATCGCCGACCTTGCCCGTGGTGCCCGCCTCGAGCCGGACGGGAAGGGGAGGCGAGGGCTGCGGCTCGTAGACTGTGGGTGCGGCACCGGCCATAACCTGCAGCTGCTACACCCGCATGGAAAGGCCGTCGGATTCGATCTGGGCGAAGTGGGTCCGGCGCGTGCGCGTGCCACCGGATTCGCCGTCCTCCGCGGCGACGTCACACAGATTCCGCTGGCGTCAGATTCCTTCGACGTCGCGACGTCCTTCGATGTGCTGCAGTGCGTCGAGGCTGACCTCGCCGCTGTCCGCGAGATGGCGCGCATCGTCAGACCCGGTGGAGTTGTCATCGTGACGCTGGCCGCGCTAGATGCGCTGCGCGGCGATCACGCCGAGGTGTGGCACGAAGTGCGCCGATACACGCCGGCGACGGCGCGTCGCCTGATGAACGAGGCGGGCCTCAAGCCCGAGCGCGTCTCGTACATGTTCGCGTCGCTCTTTCCGCTGATGGCATCGGTGCGGTTCGCGCAGCGTGTAACACGGCGCTTTGGTAGAACCGTGCGCCCCGACACCGACATCACCGTGCCGAGTGGTCCGATCAACCTGCTGTTAACGGCGCTTGTGAGCGCCGAGGCGGCGCTCGTCAGACACGTGCCGATGCCGATCGGCAGTTCGTTGCTGGTGGTTGCCAGGAAGGAATCGTAGTCCTTAGGCCTTGGTTCTTAGGCCCTGGTCCGTCCTTAGTCCTTTGTCCTCGTGGTTCGCGGACCACGGACCGAGAACCAAGGACGGACCAGGCACCAAGTACGAAGGACCAGGGACTAGAAGCGAACCAGCCCGCCGAAGTACCAGCCCTTGAGCTCGAGGTCGCCGGCGTCTTCGTCGAAGAGATAGTCGGCGGTGAGCGAGCGATAGCCGAGCTGCGCGCCGACATGGCTGCCAAAGTTCACCGTCCCGTACAGATCGAGATCGAAGACCTTGGCGTCGGCGTCATTGTCGATGGAGTCGGTGATCTTCTTGGCCAGGAAGCCCGGCACTTTGAACCCCGTAAATTCAGCGGTCAGCGAGAACGTCTTGTGTGGATAGACGCGCGCAATCCCGCCAATCGTCGGCACCGGGGCGGACACTTCGGTCAATTCGGTACCGAGGCCTACCGCAGCAAGGTTGGCGGAAACCTGGTTGAGCTTCAACTCAGTGATGAAGCCAACGACGCCGCGGTCCTTGGCGACAAAGTCCCATTCGTACCCGAAGCGCCAGACACGCCACTGCAGGTCCGCGGTGGCGGGAACACTGACCGGGAAGGTCTGTCCGCCGAACGCGATCGTCCGCGAAAGCGTCGTGCTCTCGGTGTACTGCGCCAACACATGACTGAAGCGAATCTTGTGCTTTTGGGCCGCTCTGATCACGGACCGGAAATCGTTGAACCGTGTGTTCTGGATGCCAAACTCCTGGACGAAGTCCACCGCGCCCGTGCCCAGTGAGGCCAAAGCACCGGTCTGAATCTGCAGGACCGGCGTCGGTTCCCAGAACATCAAGCCGAGCTCGACGTTGAATTTCTCCCCCGGGGCCGTATCGGGGACGCGGAACTGCGCCTCCGCGCGGGAGGACAGAAGGAGACCGAGCAGGACAGCAGCCAGAAGTCGGATTTGCATATTTCTTCTATCGGCGGGCGCTCTAGTACCCTTTAGGAGTGGGACCCCTCGTCCAGGAGCGTCGGCTCCTGCAATATCTGTCGAAACACCGGCAATCGTTCCTGCTCGGCTTCGCGTGCGTCGTCGTCACCAACGTGTTGACGCTGGCCGGGCCGTGGCTCATCAAGTATGCCATCGATGATCTGCAGAGCTCGCTGACCCTGGGCAAGGTCCGGGAGTACGCGGCTGCGCTTCTCGTGCTGGCGGTGTTCGCGGGGTTCTTCCGGTTTCTGATGCGTCGCATCATCATCGGCGCGTCGCGCGACTTCGAGTACGACCTCCGCAACGACTTCTTCGCGTCCCTGCAGCGGATGCACCTGGGCTACTTCCAGCACACGCGCACCGGCGATCTCATGTCACGGGCGACCAACGATCTCAGCGCCGTGCGCATGATGATCGGCCCGGCGGTCATGTACGCGTCGAGCACGGGTCTGACGTTCATCGTGGGCATCGTGCTGATGGTGTCGATCAATCCGTGGCTGACCGCGCTCGCGCTCGTCCCCCTGCCATTCGTGTCGATTGTCGTGCGGTACTTCGGCGCGGCGATTCACCATCGGTTCGAGAAGATCCAGGAACAGCTCTCTGACATCAGTGCCGTGACCCAGGAGTCGCTGGCCGGCGTTCGCGTCGTCCGTGCTTACGGCCAGGAATCGTTCGATATCGAGCGCTTTCGGAGCGCCAACGAGGAATACGTGGTGCGCAACCGGGGCCTGATCCGGCTGCAGGGCATGTATTTCCCGAGTATGGGGCTCCTCATGGGCATCGGCGCGCTGCTCGTACTCTGGATCGGCAGCCGTGAGGTCGTATTGGGCCGGATGACGGTTGGCGAGCTGGTGGCGTTCAACACCTACCTGATGATGCTCGGCTGGCCGATGATCGCCTTCGGCTGGGTCACGAACTTACTGCAGCGCGGGACGGCGTCATGGAAGCGGATGCTCGAAGTGCTCGACGCGCAGCCGGCGATCACCGATGAGCATGTGCCGGCCGCCTCCATTGGCACGATTCGCGGCGGAATCGAGTATCGCCACCTGACCTTCCGTTACCGCGACGTCGACGTGCTCCACGATGTCTCCTTGACCATCCCTGCCGGCACGACGACGGCGATCGTCGGCGCCACGGGATCGGGGAAGTCCACCCTCCTCAGCCTGCTGCCGCGGCTGCACGATGCGCCGCCGGGCACCGTGTTCATCGACGGCGTGGACATACGCGAGATTCCACTCGCCACACTGCGCGGCGCCATAGGGTTCGTCGCGCAGGAACCATTTCTTTTCAGCGCCTCGGTCGCCGACAACATCGCGTTTGGCCTGTCCGATCGTGCGCGCGCGCAAGCCGCGATCGAAGCTGCCGCGGCTACCGCACGTCTGGACAAAGACATCGAGACGTTCCCCAACGGCTACGACACGCTCGTCGGTGAGCGCGGCATCACGCTGTCGGGCGGTCAAAAGCAGAGGACGGCGATCGCTCGCGCGCTCGTGATGTCGCCGGCGATCCTGATCCTCGACGATGCGTTGTCGTCGGTGGATACGCACACCGAAGAAGAGATCTTGCAACGGCTGTCGCAGGTCATGCGACAGCGCACCTCGATCATCGTCTCGCATCGGGTGTCCACGGTTCGCGGCGCCGATCAGATCGTCGTCCTCGAGCAGGGCCGCGTCGCGGAATCGGGAACGCACGAGACGCTCGTCCGCCGCGGCGGCCTGTACGCCGAGCTCTATCGCAAACAACTGCTCGAAGACGAGCTGGCGGCCTCCTAGTGAACGAAGAAGTGGCGGCCTCCTGATGCACGACGAAGACGTCCTCGGCAAAGCCTACGACGGCCGCTTGATGCGCCGGCTGCTCGGCTACCTGCGGCCGTACCGGCGGCAGGTCGTGATCGCCGTGATCGCGATCGTCGGTCACTCGTGTCTCGAGCTCGCGCCGCCGTATCTCACCAAGATCGCCATCGACGGCTACATTCCATCCCGAGACCTGTCAGGTCTCGGGATGATGGCCGCGTTCTATCTCGTCGCACTGATCGGCTCGTTCATCCTCGAGTATCTGCAGACGTGGACAATGCAGGCGACGGGGCAGCGGATCATGTTCGACATGCGCATGCAGATGATCGAGCACCTGCAGCGGCTCGATCTGCGCTTCTACGATCGCAACCCTGTTGGCCGGCTGATGACGCGCGTCACCACCGACGTGGACGTGCTGAACGATCTGTTCACGTCGGGCGTCGTGTCGGTCTTCGGCGACCTGTTCACGCTGGTCGGCATCATGGCGGTGCTGATCTGGATGGACTGGCGTCTGGCCTTGGTGGCGTTCTCGGTGCTGCCGCTCATCGCCGTGATCACGCAGTGGTTTCGCGTCAACGTGCGCGAGACCTATCGCGCCGTACGCACGTGGATCGCGCGCATCAACACGTATCTCCAGGAGCGCATCACCGGCATGGCGACGGTGCAGCTCTATCGTCGCGAGCCGCGCGACTTCGAGATCTTCGACGAGATCGACCGGCAGCACCGCGACGCCAACGTGCGATCGATCTTCTACTACGCGGCGTTCTATCCGGGCGTCGAGCTGGTGAGCGCGTTGGCGGCGTCGCTGATTCTGTGGGTCGGCGGCGGGTGGGTGGTGAATGGCGACGGCCTGACGCTTGGTGCGCTCGTCGCGTTTCTGCAGTACTCGCAGCGGTTTTTCCGGCCGATCAGCGATCTCTCTGAGAAGTTCAACTTATTGCAAGGGGCGATGGCGTCTTCGGAACGCATTTTCGCACTGCTCGATACGCCGGTGGAGATCACGTCGCCTGTAGGCGCGTCTAAAGACGCGCCTCTACGGACCGGCACTGGAACTATCCGATTCGAGAACGTGACCTTCTCGTACGTGCCAGGCGAGCCGGTCCTCCGCAACGTGTCCTTCGAGGTCAGACCCGGTCAACGCGTCGCCATCGTCGGCGCCACCGGCTCCGGCAAGACGACGATCGTCAGCCTGCTGCAGCGGTTTTACGACGTGCAGGAGGGCCGCATCACCATTGACGGCATGGACATTCGCGCCATGGATCTCGCTGCGCTGCGCGGGCTGTTCGGTCTGGTGCTGCAGGACGTCTACCTGTTCTCCGGCACGATCGGCGGCAACGTCAGGCTTGGCAACGCGTCGATCACCGATGCCGACGTCCGCCGAGCGCTCGATGCCGTACACGCCTCGCGATTCGTTGATCGTCTTCCGCAGGGCGTCAACACGCCGGTGACCGAGCGCGGCGCAACGTTCTCGTCAGGGCAGAAGCAGTTGCTGTCCTTCGCACGGGCGCTGGCCTTCGATCCGGCGGTGCTGATTCTCGACGAAGCGACGTCGAGCGTCGATACCGACACGGAGATGCTGATTCGCGACGCGCTGAAGGTGGTGATGCGCGGACGGACCACGATCGCCATCGCCCATCGGCTCTCGACGATTCAGGACATGGATCGCATTCTCGTCCTGCACAAGGGCGAACTGCGCGAGTCGGGCACGCATCAGGAGCTCCTCGCAGCGCGCGGCATCTATCACCGGTTGTATCAGCTGCAGTTCGAATCGACCGCGGCGCTGCAGTCGTAACGTCTGCGTGCGGCCGGACGGCAGGCGTAGTGTTCGGCTCGCCGAAGCCGCGCGCGACGGAAGGCGGCTGCCCGAACGCACTCGTCGTGTTCAGCCTTGGCGCACGTGGCCCACGACATGTCGTGGGCAGAAAAATATTCCCAAACCTCAGTCACGTTACATGGTTGTCGCTGGTAGAATTCGTCGGCGATCAAGCGAGATGATCGAACGGTGTGAACCCGGCGCAGTCCCGCTCGCGTTCGAGGCGTTGCGGGAAAGTGAAGCGCGACTTCGATTGGCCATCGAAGCGTCGGGCATGGGCACCTTCGTCTGGCACGTGGACGAGAACTGCCTCGAGCCAGACGCGCGAATGTGCGCGATGTTCGGCGTGCCTGCCGGCCGCCTCTTCAGCCTCGGCCAATTCATCGAAGCCGTCGAACCCATCGACCGCGCGCGCTGCAGAGAGGCATTCGCCCATGCGGTCACGCGCTCAGGAATCGTATCGCTCAAGGAAGAGATCCGCGTGCGCGGCACCGGCGAATCGGTCAGGTGGCTCGAGATTCGAGCCACCACCGTGTTCACCGACGCGCCGCTCTCGGAGTCGTCCGGTGCGACAGACGCCCGACGCGCGGCGCGCATCGCAGGTGTGGCCAACGACATCACCGATCGCAAAAACCGCGACGCGGCGCTGTCGCTTCTCGATCAGATCGCGGACGCGTCCGCCCGCTTGTCGTCTCCTGACGAGATCATGCAAGTCGTCGGGCCGCTCGTCGGGAGATATTTGCACGTGTCGTCCGTATGCCTCTTCAGCGTGGACGACGTGCAGGATCAGATCCGCGTGCTGCATATGTGGAACCGGCCGGGCACGCCGACCCGGCCGGACGCCGTCCGCATCTCGGAATACGTGACGCCGGAGTATCGCGTGGCCGCTCGCAACGGCGTGCCGCTCGTCGTGTACAACACGCAACACGACCCGCTGACCTACCCTGGCCCACACGACGCGTTGCACGTGCGATCGTTCATGAGTGTGCCGTTTATTCGTGACGGCGCGTGGAAGTTCATCTTCTCGGTGTGCGATACGCGTCCGCACCGCTGGCGCGACGACCACGTCAACCTCTTTCGCCAACTCGCGGATCGGCTCTTCGCGCGACTGGAGCAGGCGTTGGCCGAGCAGGCCGTGGCCAACGACCTCCGTGATACACAACTGCTGCGCGATCTCAGCGTGCGTCTGGTGTCCGAGTCGGACACCCAGGCCTTCTTCGACGCCATTGTCGGTGCCGCCAAGTCGATCACCGACGCTCAGGCAGGATGCCTGCAACTGCTCGACGCGACCGCCCAGGAACTGGTGCTGCTGGCTAACGACGGATTCCAGCCGGCGATCGCCGAACGCCTCAACCACCTGAAAGCCACCTCCCCTCTTTCATGCGGCCAGGCGTTCGCCGCGAACCGGCCGGTATTCGTGGACTATGACGCCCCCGGCATCGCCGATCCGGACGGGACGATACGGCTCCTCGTCGAGGGGGGAATCCGCTCGGCGCAATCCACGCCGCTCGTCACACGCGCCGGACGAACGGTCGGCATGCTGTGCACCAAGTGGACCGAATCGAATCGGCGGTTGTCCGAGCGGGAGGCTCGCTTCCTCGATCTGCTCGCGCGACAGGCCGCTGAGTTCATCGAACGGCGGCTCAGCGACAACGCGTTGCGCGACAGCGAACAACGCTTGAGCATCGAGCTGGCGGATACGCGACTGCTGCAGAATCTCAGCGCGCAGCTGATCGAAGGTCAGAGCACGGCGGTCTTGTACGAAACCGTTGTCGACGCCGCGCGGTGGATCATGCGTTCGGACTACGCGACCATGCAGGTCCTGTATCCAGACCATGGGTCCCACGGGGGCCTTCGTCTCATTGCCTCACGCGGTCTCGACGAGACCGCCAAGCAACGCTTTGAGTGGGTGTCTCCCGACGATGCCACGACCTGCGCCCGCGCGCTGCAGACACACACCCGGGTGATTGCTCCGGACCTGATCGAATGCGAGTTCATGGCCGGCACCGCAAGTTTGGTTGCGTTGCTCGAGAGTGGCATTCGTGCCAGCCAGACGACGCCCCTCATCTCTCGCGACGGCAAGCCGCTCGGCATGATGAGCACGCACTGGGCGGCACCACACCATCCCTCGGAACGGGACTTCCGGCTGCTCGACATCCTGGCCCGTCAAGCCGCGGATCTCATCGAGCGCACGAATGCCGACGACGCGCTGCGTGAGAGCGAGCGACAGCTGAAGGACGCCGATCGACGGAAGGACGAGTTCCTCGCGACGCTCGCACACGAGCTGCGCAATCCGCTCGCGCCGCTGCGCACCAGCCTGGAGCTGATTCGAATCGCCGGCAACACGCCGGAATCGGTCGAGGAAGTCCGCGAGATGATGGAAGAGCAGCTGGCGCTGCTCGTGCGTCTCGTGGACGACCTGCTCGACGTGTCACGCATCACGTCGGGGAAGATTCGTCTGCAGCGCCGGCCCACGGAGCTGTCGGCGCTCGTGGACGCCGCCGTGCAGGCGAACCGGGCGGCGATCGATCAGGGACAGATCCATCTCAGCGTGGACATGCCCAACTCGCGAGTGCTGCTCGATTCCGATCCCGTTCGGTTCGCGCAGGTAGTGTCGAACGTTCTGAACAATGCGCTGAAGTTCACTGACCCGGGCGGACGCATCGGCATCTCCGCCGAGCTCACGTCACCAGACGACGGGCCTCGCGAGGTCGTTCTGCGGATTGCGGACTCCGGCGTCGGCATCTCCAGTCAGATGCTGCCTCGTGTCTTCGACTTGTTCACGCAAGACGAAGCCACGGCGTACCGGTCGCAGACGGGTCTGGGCATCGGGCTGGCGCTGGCTCGACATCTAATCCAGATGCATGGCGGGTCGATTGAGGCGCACAGCGCGGGTCCGGGACAGGGGAGCACGTTCACGCTGCGAATGCCGGCCGCGCAGGCCCTTTCGTCCGTCGCCGCGGCAGCCCCGCCAGTACAGGCGATTTGCGGCGGCCGACGCGTACTCGTGGTTGACGACAACACCGCCGCGGCAAAAGCGATGCAGCGACTTGTGATGGCGCTCGGCGGCGACTGCCGCGTCGCGCACAACGGTCAGGCCGGACTCACCGGCGTTCGCGAGTTCCATCCCGACATCGTGATTCTGGACATCGGCATGCCGGGGCTCGACGGCTACGAAACGTGTCGCCGCATTCGTGAGGAGTTCGGCTCGGATGTCGTCGTCGTGGCGCTGACGGGCTGGGGCCAGGAACGCGACAAGCTCAAAGCGATGGAAGCCGGCTTCGATATGCATCTGACTAAGCCTGCAGACCCGATCGTGCTGGAAGGATTGCTGGCCAACTCCGGCCGGCGAGCCGGACCTACTGCGCCGGTGGCGGAGTAGTCTCCGATGCCGGCGCGGCGACTGCGTCAGGAGTGCTCGAAGACGCGTCTTCGCCAGAGCCGTCTCCGGGCGGGATGCCGGCCGGTGGCGGCGGTTCTGCAGCCGGCGCCTTGCGCGTGGCACGGCCGCGGAAGATTCGATCGATGAGTGTGGGCGCAGTCGCGCGCGGATCCCAGCCGAGACGCAGCACCGTGACCTGGACGTCCTTGCGCCCGAACTTCAGCGCCTCGTGACAACTCCACATGTAGAGATCGAGCAGACGGCCCTGCACACTCGGGCCGGTATCCATCACCGTGTAGACGCCGTTGTATCGACTGTCACCGACGGCGATGTTCAGGACGCTGCCGACCGGAAGCAGCGAGGGGTCAGCGGCGGCGATTCCGCTCCGCACGCCGACGCCTGAGGCCGTCGTGGTTCCTTTGCAGTAGGCCGTGGCGCTGAAGGGCAGGCGTGCGCCCGGCATCGGCGAGCCGTCCGGGTTGGTCATCGTCTCCCACGCCGTGTTGCGCGAGTCGCGCATCTGGCTCTCGTACAGCAACACGAAGCCGACCACGGCAGCCAGCAGCACTGTGACCTTCAGCCACGTGTAGCGCGCGAGGACAAGTCGCATCGTTGAAGCTACTTGAAGTGCTCGTATCCCTCGGGCAGCGGGCGCGTTCCGTCTTCGTCGCGCACCAGCAGTTCCCGACTCTTCGTCACCACTCCAATCCGTGTTATCGGCAGATCGCCAACGTCTTGGCAAACGGCCCGCAGACGTCCCCGGTGAGCTGGTCTCACCGTGAAAAACAGCTCGTAATCGTCGCCGCCGCTGAGCGCCGGCTCCAGCGGATCCCGTCCTCGTCGTCCCTGCGCCTCCCGGACCTGAGCCGGGACCGGGATGGCCGGGCCATCGAGGGTGATTCCGACACCAGACGCCTCGGCGACTTGACGCACGCAATCCGCGAGCCCGTCGCTCACGTCCATGCAGCTCGATGCAGCGCGATTGCGGCCGAGCAGCCTGCCGGCGCGGACCCGTGGTTGAGGTCGCAGATACCGATCGACGCACGGGTCGGGCCCGCTCTCACCGGCCGTCAACCTCTGCAAACCGATGGCCGCTTCACCGAGCGTGCCGGTGACATACACCACGTCGCCCGGACGGGCGCCAGCGCGAGTCAGAATCCGGCGTGGCTTCGCCGAGCCGATCGCCGTCACATCCACCGTCAGCGGTCCGGAGGTCTGTGTGATGTTGCCGCCAATCAACGTCACCTTGTGCGCCGCCGCAACGGTGAGGACGCCGTCCACCAACTGCTCGAAGTCCGCGACGTCGAGCGACGGGGGCAAGGCGAGCGACAACAGCGCCGCGCGTGGCGATGCTCCCATCGCCGCAAGGTCGCTCAGATTGACGGCGAGCGCACGATGTCCGATCGCATCAGCGGGCACGAACCGACGATCGAAATGAATGCCGTCCACCTGCGCGTCGGTGGTCAGCACGTCGAACGCTCCACGTTCGGGCCGAATCACCGCCGCATCGTCGCCGGGACCGATGACCACCCATGACGGCATCGCGACGCGCGCCTTGATGCGGGCAATGAGCGCACGTTCGCCGATGTCAGCGACAGTCAGTGTGGGCACAGGTGATCCGCCGGGAGCGGCGCGGAATGTCGCGTCCGGCGTGAGCCGGACCATGAACGGGGCTAAACAAAAAAGCCCCGCTTTGCCGTGTGGGGAGGTCGAATGAACCTGCGAAAGCAGGTGGAGCCGCTGTTATCGGTTGCGCTTCAGGCTTCCTCGAAGCAGAGGCATGCACAACGCGCAACCTCGCAGCTCACTTGGGATTAACGTTGGCTCAGACGAGCCTCCGAAAACCATCACGAGCAAAGCAGGAGCTCAGGGAATCTTATCGTGCGACCCAGGTCGGGTCAACAGTGGCTACGTGCCTTGTTTTGCTGCAACTTGCGCGAGTGCTTCGTCCACGATGCGCTCCAGGCGCACCGCGCGTTCGTGGAACTCGCCGGACGGCGGCCCGACCTCGCGCTCGCGTTCACGGAAGAACTCATCGGCAATGTTGAGCGCGACGAGCACCGCCAGCCCGAGCATGTCGCTGGCCGGCGCTGAATCCGACGCGGCGCGCATCTTCTGATCGACGTAGGCCGCCAGCTCGGTGACGTAGCGCTCGTCGAGCGTGCTGCGAATCGGATAGCGCTGTCCGGCGATTTCGACCGTGATCACGCTGCTCATTCCCGATGCTGTTGGGCCTCAGATCGACTCATGCCACACTCAAATCGACTCGAGCTGCTCGAGCATTTCGGCCACGCGCATCCGAATCAGGTCCCGCTCCTCGCGAAGGGTGGTCAACTCGCTGCCGCTGACTTCGCTCTCGGCGAGACGCGCGCGAATGCTGTTGAGCTCATCCCGTAGCCGCGAATTGTCGTCTATGGCTCTCGCGTGCTCGCGTCGCAGCTGTGCCACGACGTTGACGAGCAGCTTCACCTTTTCCTCGAGTCGATCGATCGGGTCGAGATCAGTGCGTGCCGCTACCGCCTGTTTAGCCATCCGAGTAGGTTCCTTTGCTCAGGGAGTGTGGAGGAGATGGTGCCACGATGAGTGCGAGATCGCAACTCCCAACTTCCGACTTCCAACGCCCAACCAATCCCAATTTCCAAATCCCAACTTCCAACAACTTTCAATGTTGGGAATTGGGAGTTGGGCGTTGGGAGTTGCGCGCTAGCGCTGCACGGCACCGTGATGGTGTTTCAGCGCGGCGAGCACGGCGTCGAGTGCCGACTGCACTTCGCCGTCGGTCAACGTGCGGTCGGGCGTGCGGAAGGTGAGTCTCAGGGAGAGGCTGACCTGTCCGTCGGGAATGCCTTTCCCTTGATAGCGGTCAAACTCGGTGACGCGAACCAAGGTGTCGGGCGCATTCTCCTGGATCGTGTGCCGTACGGTGCTCGCGGCCAGCGTGTCAGCGACGAGGATCGAGATGTCGCGCGTCATCGACGGATGCCGAGGCAGTGCCTCGATCTGCAGATCATCCTCGACCGGCGGCACGCTATCGAGATCGAACTCGGCCACGTAAACGGCGTCGCTGGCCGACAACTCGTACTGTTCGACGATGGAGGAGGCCAACAGTCCGATGGCGCCGATGCGGCGCGCGTCCCCGCGCGCGCCATCGGCGACGATGGCGGCACCACGGCCCGGTACGAGCCAGGGTTCGGCGACGCCTTCGAATCGCGCGTCCACGCGCAGAGCGTGACACACGCGCTCGGCGACGCCCTGCACGTCGAAGAAGTCAACCGCCCGCGTCCCGCCGCTCCAGTGATCGGCGCCAACGGCACCCGTCCACGCGAGCGCCAGGGACCGCCGCTCACCGCGCGGGCGCGAGAACCGCGCGCCGATCTCAAACAGCCGGACGTCGCGCTGCTCGCGCCGGCGATTGTGGGCCACGGCGGCGACCAGGCCTGGAAGCACTGACGGTCGCAGCACCGCGAAGCTTTCCGACAGCGGGTTTGCGATCGGGACGAGATCGCCCTCGGCCGCGAAGGGGAGGGCCGCGGGTTCGGCGATGAAGCCGAACGTGACGGCCTCGGAGAAGCCTGCGCCGGTCATGATCGCGCGCAGCGCCCGGGTCTGCGTAATTCTCGGATCGATCGGCGGTGGCGGGACGGTCAACGCCGGGAACGTGACGGGAATCCGATCGAAGCCGTAATGACGCGCAACCTCTTCGATCAGATCCACCTCGCGCAGGACGTCAACCCGGCGCGTGGGCACCGTGACGTCCCAGCCGCCTGCCCCGAGCGAAGTCGAGGGGGTGTCAGCATCGCGCAGCGCGAAGCCAAGACTCTCGAGGATCCGTTTGATGTCCGCATCTGGCACCGCTGTCCCGAGCAGGCCGGTGATGCGGTCGCGGCGCAACCGCAGGACAGCCGGCTCGAGCCGCAGCGGATAGCGATCGACGATCGTCCCTCGCGCCGTGCCGGCGCGAATCAGTTCGAGCAGCGCACACGCCCGCTCCATCGCCGTGACCGGCAGCCGCGGATCGGTGCCGCGTTCGAATCGAATGCTCGCTTCCGTCTTGAGTCCGAGCGTCTTGCTCGTGCGCCGCACCGACTGCGGCGTGAAGTAGGCGCTCTCGAGCACGATGGTCTGCGTTTCGGCGCTGACCTCGCTGTCGGCGCCGCCCATCACCCCCGCAATCGCGACCGGTCGTTGGGCGTCGGCAATCACCAGCATGTCTGGCGACAGCGTGCGCATCTGCCCGTCGAGCGTGCGTAGCGTCTCGCCGGACTGCGCCGTCCTGACGCGAATCTTTCCGCCACCCAGCTTGGCATGGTCGAAGGCGTGCATGGGTTGACCGAGCTCGAGCAGGACGTAGTTCGTGACGTCCACGATGTTGCTGATCGGCCGGACGCCCGCGGCGCGCAGACGCGCCTGCATCCAGTCGGGCGACGGCCCGACCTTCACGTCGGCGACCGCTCCGGCGTAACGGGGACACAGCTCCTTGTTCTCGATCGCAATTTCAATGTCACCTTGCTCGACGGACTTGAGCGACGTCAGCGCCAGCGACGATCCGCCAACCACCGGGCGACGGACCTGCAGGCCGTAGGCTGTGGCGATCTCACGCGCCATCCCGGCCACAGACAGGCAATCGGGACGATTGGCCGTGACCTCGAAGTCGATGACCGCATCAGCGCTCGATGCCGGCGTCCGCGCGACCGCGCCGTCGGCGGAGACGGCCTCGGTGTACTCGGCCAGCGCGTCGATCCCTTCCACCGCGAACCCGCGCACCGACATCGTCGCCGCGATTTGCTCGGCGGTGCCGGGGACGTCCACGAACTCACGAAGCCAGGAGAGCAGGACCTTCATGGGACGGGGAACTGCTCGAGGAAACGGATGTCGTTCTCGTAGAACAGACGGATGTCGCCGACGCCATACTTCAGCATCGCAACACGCTCGAGACCCAACCCGAAGGCGAACCCGGTGACCGTCTCAGGGTTGTAGCCCACAGCTTCGAACACCGCGGGATGTACCATGCCGCTGCCGAGAATCTCCAGCCATCCGGTCTGCTTGCACACGCTGCATCCCGCTCCGCCACAGCTCTGACACGAGATGTCCACTTCCGCGCTGGGCTCGGTGTAGGGAAAGAAGCTTGGGCGCAGGCGGACCTTCACTTTGCCAAAGAGCGCGGTCAGCATCGCCTCGAACGTGCCCTTGAGGTCGGCCATCGAGATACCCTGACCGACGACCAGGCCTTCGAACTGCTGGAACATCGGCGTGTGCGTCAGATCCAGGTTGTCGCGGCGATAGACCCTGCCCGGCACGATGATGCGGACCGGCGGCGGGAAGGTCTTCATGTAGCGGATCTGCATCGCCGACGTATGCGTGCGCAGCAGCGTCGCAGCACGGACCTGCGCTTCAGGGACGTGTCCAGGCACCGGCGATCGATGCGCACCCCACGTGCCGCCGACGATCGTCTCTTTCAGGTAGAGCGTGTCTTGCATGTCGCGCGCCGGGTGCTCGGCGGGCATGTTGAGGGCTTCGAAGTTGTGGAAGTCGTCTTCGACTTCCGGGCCCTCGAGGATCTCGTACCCCATGCGGGTGAAGATGTCCTCGACCTGCTGGCGGACCAGCATCAGTGGGTGGACGTGTCCGATCGGCGAAGGCCGGCCAGGCAGCGTGACGTCCACGGCACCCGCCGGAGGACGCGACGTCTCGAGCGTCTGGCGCTTCTCTTCGATCGCGTGCTCGATCTCGTCCTTGAGCGTGTTGACCAGGCTGCCGAACTCGCGCCGCGCCTCCTCCGGCAGAGAGCGGAGCGTCTTCATGAGACCGGTCAGTATGCCGGACTTGCGGCTGAGGAAATGGTCGTGCACCGACTTGAGCGCGGCGACGGTCTCGGACGACTCGAGACGGGCGCGGAATTTGTCGCGCAGCTCGTCGATGGTAGAACGATCGGGAGGCGTCTCAGACATGGTCAATGCTCAATGCCGAATGCCCAATGCTCAATGCCCAATGAAGGTGAGCATTGCGCATTGAGCCTGGAGCATTGTGCATTGATTACGCGGCGGGGAGCGCGGCCTTCGCCTGCGCTGCGACTTTCGCAAACGCGGCGGGCTGCGTGGCGGCGAGGTCGGCCAGCATCTTGCGGTCGATCGTGCTCCCGGCGGCCTTGAGCCCGCGCATCATCTGCGAATAGGTCAGCCCGTTGTCGCGCGCGGCGGCGTTGATGCGAACGACCCACAGCCGGCGATACTCGCGCTTCTTGTTCTTGCGGCCGACGTAGGCGTACTTCAGCGCGGTGTCAACCGACTCTTTGGCGGCGCGATACAGCTTGCTCTTGGTCTGATAGAAGCCTTTTGCCCGGGCAAGAAGCTTCTTGCGCTTAGCGCGGCGAACTGTTCCTCTTTTTACTCTCGGCATCTCAATCCTCTACCCAGGCGGGTCTGAAGACCCGCCTCTACGACTCTCACTTATACGGAAGCATGCGCTGCAGCTTGGCGTCATCCTGATCGGCCACCTGCTTCGTCCCGCGCTTGTGGCGCTTGGTCTTCGTCGTCTTGCTCGTCAGGATGTGGCGCTTGAAAGCGCTGGCCCGGACGATCTTCCCGGTTCCGGTCTTCTTGAAGCGCTTGGCGGCGCCCCGATGTGTTTTCAGCTTTGGCATCTGTCCGTCTCTGTCTCTACGCTTACGATTCTTCGGCGCCGGCGTCTGCGCCGCCCGCTTTCGGCTTCCCCGGCGTCGCCTTTCGGCCGGTGCGCTGGCTCAGGATGACGTGCATCTGATTGCCTTCCTGCCGCGGCGCGGTTTCGGCTAACGCCACTTCGGCCAGCTCTCCCATCAACCGCTCGAGAATGCGCCGCCCGATCTCGGGGTGGGCCATCTCGCGGCCGCGAAAGAAAATTGTCGCCTTGACCTTGTCGCCATCGCTCAAGAAGCGCTCGATGTGCTTCTTCTTGAACTGATAGTCGTGCTCATCCACCTTGGGCCGGAACTTGATCTCCTTGACCTCGATCACCCGCTGGTGCTTCTTGGCCTCGCGCGACCGCTTCTGCTCCTGGTACTGGTATTTGCCGAAGTCCATGATGCGGCACACCGGCGGCACTGCGGTCGGGGAGATCTCGACCAGGTCGAGTCCCTTCTGACGCGCAATGACCAACGCCTGTGGCGGCGGCATGATCCCCAGTTGTTGCCCGGTCTCATCGATGACTCGGACTTCGCGAACACGGATGCGCTCGTTGGTACGAACGCGGTCATCACGTCTGGGCGAGCGATCGAATGCGATAACGTCCTCCTACGCCGATTCCTGTTCGGCTGCGGGCGCCGGTCCCGACTGATCCTTCCGGCGAATCTCCTCGAGCGCGTCCGCGATGAACGTGTCGAGCGCACGGGACCCCATGTCGCCGGCCGAACGACTGCGCACCGAAACCGCCCCTTCGGCGGCCTCGCGATCGCCAGTCACCAGCATGTAGGGGATTTTCTGCAGCTGGGCCTCTCGGATCTTATAACCAATCTTCTCCTGGCGGTCGTCCAGTTCGACGCGCACCCCGGCCGCAGCCAGACGGTCGCGCACACCGACCGCGTAGTCGCGATGGCGGTCGGAAATCGGCATGACCACGGCCTGGACGGGCGCCAGCCACAACGGCCACGCACCCGCAAAGTGCTCGATCAGCAGCGCGATGAACCGTTCGAGGCTGCCAAAGATTGCACGATGGATTACGACGGGCCGGTGCTCCGCGTTGTCCGCGCCGATGTATTTCAGGTCGAACCGCTCCGGCATCATGTAGTCGAGCTGAATTGTGGCGCACTGCCATTTCCGCCCGATCGCGTCCACCACGTCAAAGTCGATCTTCGGCCCGTAGAAGGCGCCGTCCCCCTCGTTGACGGTGTAGGGCTCACCGACGGCGTCGAGCGCCTTTCTCAACTCTGATTCGGCGTGATTCCACTGCTCGATCGTGCCGAGGAACTCCGGCGGGCGGGTCGAGAGCTTCATTTCGGGCTTCATCCCGAAATCCTGATAGACGCGCTGGACGAGCCGCAGCACGTGCTCGACCTCGCTCCCTATCTGCGACTCCATGACGAAGCAGTGGCCATCGTCCTGGCTGAACTGGCGGACACGCGTCAGTCCGGACAGAACTCCAGAGGCCTCGTTGCGGTGGAGCGGCGTCTGCTCATGCAGGCGGATAGGCAGATCGCGGTAGCTCCGGACCTCGCTGGCGTAGATCAGGAAGTGCCCCGGGCAGTTCATCGCCTTGAGGCCCATCTGCTCGCCTTCGGACTCGACCAGGAACATGTTCTGGCGATAGTGCTGCCAGTGCCCGGACGTTTCCCACAGCGCCTTGTTGAAGACGATCGGCGCCTTCACTTCGGCGTAGCCGGCGGGAATCAACACGTCGCGCATGTAGTTGCCGAGCAAGTTGTAAAGCGTCGTGCCCTTCGGCAGCCAGAACGTTGCACCCGGCGCCCAGCCATGGAACATGAAGAGACGCTGATCGCGGCCGATCTTGCGGTGATCGCGCTTCTTCGCTTCCTCGATCCGGCGCAGGTGCTCCTGCAGCTCCTTCTCGGAGAGGAACGCGGTACCGTAGACGCGCTGCATCGGCTGATTGCGCGCGTCACCCTTCCAGTAGGCGTTGGACGTGCTGAGCAGCTTGAACGCCTTCAGCTTGCCAGTAGAGGGGACGTGCGGACCGACGCAGAAGTCCACGAACGTCTCCTTGTCCTTGATCGTGTAGCAGGAGACGTGCGTCTGTCCTTCGGTCTTCTCCTCGATCAGCTGCACCTTGAGCGGCTCACCGCGGGCGGCAAAGAAACGCTTGGCCTCGTCGCGCGCCCACATCTGACGCTCGAAGATCAGATCCTGGTCGGCGAGCTCGTGCATCTTCTTCTCGATCGCCTCGAGATCCTCGGGCACGAACGGACGCGGGACGACGAAGTCGTAGAAGAAGCCTTCTTCGGTGGGCGGACCGATGCCGCATTGGACACCGGGGAACATGTTCGTCACCGCGGCTGCGAGCAGATGCGCCGTGCTGTGGCGGTACAGGGGCAGGGCGTCCGCCGGGTTCTTGGACGTGATGATCTGAACCGACGCGTCCGCATTCAACGGGTACGAGAGATCGACGAGTCGATTGTCCACCTTGCCGGCCAGTGCGGCCTTCGCCAGGCCCGGCGAGATCGACGTCGCGAGATCGGCGACCGTCATGCCCGCAGGCACACTTCGACTGGATCCATCGGGAAGTGTGACTGTGATCTGACTCATGAACGTCGTGGAGGCACTGCAGATGCCGTCGTTACTCTCAAGATTCTGTCTGGCCGTCTCTGTGGTCAGCCTCACATGGCTCGCCATGAGCGAACCCTGCAGGGCCTGCCATGAGCGAACCTTGCGGCGAACCGCAAGGTGAGTCGAATGGTAGGCGCGGGTGGACTCGAACCACTGACCTCCTCCGTGTCAGGGAGGCGCTCTAACCAACTGAGCTACGCGCCTATAGCTTGCGAAATCCGGCCAGAAAACGAACGTTCAGTATAGCAGAAGGTCAAAGGGCAAAGGGCCAACGGTCAAAGGCGGGGGAAAGGTGTAGGTGATCGGACCAAAGTCGAAGGACAAAGGTCGAAGGACAAAGGTCGCGAGACGAGTCCTACCTCGCCTTCGACGTTTGCCCTTGGCCCTTTGAGCTTCGTTCGCGTCAGCGAACGAGATCCTTCAGTGCCTTTCCAGCCGTGAAACGGACGACCCGTCGCTTCGGGATCTTGATCTCGGCGCCGGTCTGGGGATTGCGGGCCAGGCGCGCTCTGCGCTGCGCCGTCTTGAAGGTGCCAAAGCCGACGAAGGTGATCGAGTCACCTTTCTTCAGCGACTTGCTGATGCCATCGATCATCGAATCGACCGCGGCTGCCGCTCCTGCCTTGGACGAACCGGTGTCCTTGGCGATCTTGGCGATCAGATCCTGCTTGTTCATCGAGATCTCCTCCCCCGATCGCAGACGCGTGACGTGTTCACGCGCGCGTTCATGGTTCGCGTTTATACGCGACGCTCAGAGGAGTGTCAACAGGAAACGACGATTTTTCGGGCCTTCGCGAGCGATCGATCGCGATCGATCTATGCGGCCTTCTTCTCGGCGATTCGCTCGAGCGCTTTGTCGAGCGTCTCGTCCTTCGCGGGCGGCGCTCCGCCGAACTCGACGTCGGGTTGATCGACTTCGACGTCAGGTCCGAGGCCACGCTCGTGAATGCCTTCGTTCTTCGGTGTGAGGTAGCGGATCGACGACAGCAGCAACCCGCTGCCATCGGGCAGCTTCACGAGTTGCTGACGCGCGGCGCGTCCGAGCGTGCGCTCGCCAACGAGCTCCGCGCGATCGTTGCCGGCCAGCGCCGACGCGAACAGTTCGGCGGCTGCCGCCGTGCCCTGATCGACGAGCAGCTCCACCGGCGCGGTGATGACCGCATCGGCGACCTGTGCCGACACCACGTCGCGACCGGTCTTGCTCTGCTTCACCGTGAGGATGCCCGCGCGCACGAAGAGACGCGCAGCCGCGATGCCCTCGTCCAGATCGCCGCGCGCCGTGCCGCGCAGATCGATGACGTAACGCGTCGCGCCCGTCTTGGCCAGCGCGTCGAACGCCTGCTTAATCCTGGCCGGGGACTCCTTGGTGAAATCGACGATGCGCACGTAGCCGGTGGTCGGGTTCGCCATTCGCGAGGTGAGCTCCGGTCCGGAGATGCGCTCGCGAACCAGGGAGATCTCGTGCGGATCCGCCGCATTGCCGCGGAAGACGAGCAGGGTGACCTTCGAGCCGGCCGCGCCGCGAAGCAGGCGGGCGCCTTCGTACGCCGACATGTCCCGCGTGGGCTTGTTGTCGATGGCGCGGATGAAGTCGCCGGTGCGAAGGCCGGCCTTGGCGGCCGGCGAGCCGTCGCGCGCCGAGACCACGCGCAGGTAGTACTGGCGGACCAGCTCGATACCGACGTCGGCCGGACCGGCGCTGCTGTTGCTCTCCACCGTGCGAACCAGATCAGGGGTCAGAAACGCGCTGTCGGCGTCGAGCGCTTCGGCAAGGCCGCGCATGGCGCCACGCATGGCCTGCTTGAGATCCACTTCCTCCACGTAGTTGTTGACGACATGCGTGACCACGTCATCGAACACCCGCAGGTGCTGATACGTGTCGTCCTTCGCCATCGCCTGACCCAGATATCCGCCCACAAGGACGAACGCGATGATCGGCGTCGATATGGCGAGAACCCAAAGGCGGGTGCGAGCAGTCATCAAGAACTCCGATGTCGTGGGATTACCGAGGCTTCAGCCATTGTACGGGATCTGTCGGTTTACCGTCGATCCTGAGCTCGAAATACAGCGCCGGCGGCCCAGCTGGCGACGCGCCGACCCGGCCGACTTCCGCGCCAGTTTCCACCATCGCTCCCATCTGCACGGCGACCGATCCGAGGTAGCCGTAGAGCGAGTAGTTGTTGCCTCCATGGTCGAGGATGACCAGAGTTCCCAGACCGGTAAAGGCGTCAGCGTACGCCACCGTGCCGCTGTGAACCGCTTTCACAGGGACGTCTTCTGTGGCGGCGATCTCGATGCCGTTTTTGACCGCGCTCCCGCCGAGCCGGCCTTCGGACTGCCCGAAGCGACTGTTCATCTTTCCCGCGGCCGGCCAATCGAGCGCACCGCGGAAGGGGAGCAGCGGCACCGCCACCGCTTCTCCTCGTCCCTCGTTCGCGCTGAGCTGCTGCTGAATCTTGTCGTAGGCCACCTGCAGCTCGCCGACATACTGCGCCGTCAGATCGCGGCGTGAATCGATCTCCGACATGCGCGACGCGCGGGCTTCAACGGCACGATCGGCGGTGGCCCGCGCCTGACGGGCCGTGGCTTCTTTCGCCTGGACCTCGCGAGCCCGCTGCGCGAATGCCGACCGCTCGCGACGCAGCGCCTCGAGCGTCCGCCGATGGTCGTCCATGCGCTTCTGATTGATGGTGGCGAGCGAGGCGATCGCCCGCGCCGCGCGTGCGAAGTCGCGCACATCTTTCGCCCCGAAGAGCAGCCGCGCGTATCCACTCCGGCCACGCTTGTAGACGTCCACAAGCTGCTGTTTCATGTCCGGTAGCTGGGCCAGCCGCTGCAATTCGAGGCTCGCCAGTCGATCGGTCGTCTGTCGCAACGTGTTCTGCGCCTCCGCCGACTCGGTCGAGGCCTGCTTGGCCTGCTCGGCCTTCAGATCCCGCTCGATCTCGAGCTTGCGCAGATCGCCGACGAGCGTGCGCTGCTCATTGGCCAGTCGATCGGCTTCTCGCTGAAGGGCCCGGATGCGATCGGTGATGCGTTGACCCTGCGTGTCGGGCGCTGGCGGTGCTTGCGCGGCGATCAGCGCAGCCGACAGGGCAGCGGCTGTAACCGCGACGGCAGTGCGACCGAGAATAGAGGGTAACTGAGGAATGCGAGAATTATACGACGTGGGACGCGTGGCAGGGCTGGATGTCGGCGAGAAGAGGATCGGTGTCGCGGTGAGCGACGTCACCGGCACGCTGGCCAGGCCTGTGGGCGTACTGCAGATATCGGGACTCGAGGGTGACGCCGTCGAACGGGCCGTTGCAGAGCTGTCACGTCTGGCCGCGGAAGAGGACGGTCTCAGCTCGCTGGTCGTCGGCCTCCCGCGACGTCTCGACGGGTCGCCGAATGACATGACGCCACGCGTCGAGGCGTTTGCCGCGGCGCTCCACGCCCGAACCGCCTTGCCAGTGATTCTCCAGGACGAGCGTCTGACGAGCCACGAGGCCGAGAGCCGTCTAGCGCTTCGCGAACGCGACTGGCGCGCGCGAAAGAAGCAGCTCGACGCCGCCGCCGCGGCAATCATCCTGCAGGACTATCTCGACGAACAGTGATGCGGAAGGCGCTGCTCGTTGTCGTCGTGGTGGTCGTCGTGGTTGCGGCCGTGGGAGCGTTTCTGACCCGTGACGTGCGGCGTCGCATGAACGAGCCGTTCAAGGGCTACCAGAGCGCGGAGGTCTTCGTCGAGATTCCGCAGGGTGCCGGCTCGCCAGAGATTCGCCGCCGTCTCGTCGAGTCTGGTGTGGTCTCAGACGACTTCATCCTGCGCGCGGCGCTGTGGTGGTCCGGCCGTTCGCGCTCGCTTCAAGCCGGGGAGTATCGCTTCGATCAGCCGGTCAGCCCGCTGGCCGTCGTGGACAAGATCGCCAGCGGTGACGTCTACACGCAGCGCCTGACGTTTCCCGAAGGTCTGACCATCCCCGAGATGGCCAAGGTCTTCGAAGCGCGGGGCTTCGGCCCGGCCCGGTCGTTTATCAAGGCCGCCGCCGATGGATCTCTCGTCAAGGACCTCGATCCCAAGGCGCCCGACCTCGAAGGCTACCTGTTCCCCGAAACCTATTCGCTCCCGCGTCGCGTGGACGCCTCGCGGCTCGTGGCCATGATGGTGGATCGGTTCCGCGCCATCTACGACGAACCGCTGCGCGCCCGCGCCGAGGCGCAGCAGATGGCGACGAGGCAAGTGGTGACGCTCGCGTCGCTCATCGAGAAGGAAACGGCGCGGCCCGACGAGCGTCCGCTGGTCTCAGCCGTGTACCGCAATCGCATCAAACAGCGCATGGGCATGCAAGCCGACCCGACGGTCGTCTACGCGCTGATGAAGGCGGGGAAGTACGACGGCAACATCAGGCGCGAGGATCTGAATTTCGACTCGCCGTACAACACCTATCGCTACCCGGGACTCCCGCCAGGGCCCATCGCCGCACCAGGACGCGCGTCCCTGGAGGCCGCGCTCGAGCCCGCCGACGTGCCGTATCTCTACTTCGTCAGCCGCAACGATGGCTCGCACGTCTTCGCGGCGACGCTGCAGGAACACAACGCCAACGTCTACCAGTACCAAGTGCTGTACTTCCGCGCTCAGCGCGCGGCACAAGGGCCGAGAAAACGATAGAGGCGTCGGGCAGCCGACATCGGCGGCGCCTGGGCCCTTCGGTTCCTTCGCATTTCCAGAGTTCGACGCCGTTCGCGCGCGTCGTAATCCCGGCATCGCTCCTGCACTGATGACCTTACGCAGGAGTGTGCATCATCAGGCCCTCATTCTCGCTCTCGATCCGTGTCGCAGTCTTCGGCGTCGCTCTCGGATTGCTGGCTCCGTCGCCATCGCGGGCTCAGGCCACCGGTCCCGATCCCTCATCGCTGACGATCGAGCAATTGCTCCAGGTGGAGCTCACATCGACGGCGTCGAAGTTCTCGCAGGAGGTGACGCAGGCGCCGGCGTCGGTCAGTGTCGTCACGGCGGAACAGATTCGCGTGCACGGGTATCGCACGCTGGCCGACATCCTCGGCAGCGTGCAGGGTCTGTATACGACCTATGACCGCAACTACAGCTACGTCGGCGTGCGCGGCTTTGCGCGGCCGGGTGACTACAACACGCGAGTCTTGCTGCTGGTTGACGGTCACCGCCTGAACGAGCCGGTGTATGACATGGCGCCGATAGGAACCGACTTTCCGATCGACGTCTCGCTCATCGATCGTGTCGAGGTCATCCGCGGCCCGGGCTCGTCGCTCTACGGCACCAGCGCCTTCTTCGCTGTCATCAACGTGCTCACCAAAAACGGCAGTTCGGCGCCGGGGACGCGTGCCGACGTCTCGTTGGGCTCGCTCCAGACGCAGCGTGCGGTTGTCAGCGTCGGACAGGTGTTCGAGAACGGCAACGAGATGCTCGTGGCGGCGTCGGGATATCAGTCGGACGGCGACACGCGTCTGTATTTCCCGGAGTTCGACGTGCCGGGTCGCAGTAGCGGGCTTGCTCTCGACGCCGACAGTGACCGTTCGGCCGGATTCCTCGGCTCCGCATCGATTGGCCGGCTGCGAATCAGCGGCGCGTTCGTCGATCGCACGAAGCAAATCCCGACTGCGTCGTTCGCGACGGTGTTCGGCGATGGCCGGGAGCAGACGGTGGATCGCCGCGCGTACTTCGATGCCGCATACACCGGCCAGTTCGGCGGGCAGTGGTCGGGTGTTGCCCGAGCCGCGTCGACTATTCCGGCTACGCCGGAACCTATCCCTTCGACTACGGTGCCGATGGCGTCGTCGTGCAGGACGACCGATCGGATGCGGGTCAAGCGTCGGGTGAGCTCACCGTGAATCGACGCGGCACGCATCACCTGCTCACGATTGGCGGTGAACTGCGCCGGACGTTCGTGAATCACCTGATCGCGTCCGACATCTTTGGCACGCAGGTGGACGAAAGCCACCCGTCCACCAAGCTTGGCTTTTACGTCCAAGACCAGTTGACGCTGCGTCGATGGCTGTTGCTCAATGCGGGCGTTCGCCTCGATTATGACAATGCGTTCGGCTCGAGTCTGACGCCGCGAGCTCGACTGGCACACCGACCGACGCCGGCCTGTATTTCGCGAACGCAAGCCAGACCGTTGCGAATGGTCTCGAGGCAGAACTCGAGGGACGCTGGGCGAACGGGCTGACAACCGCGCTCGGCTACAGCCACGTTCGCGCGAGCGATGGCGTTGACGGCGCGGCGCTGTCGAACTCGCCCCGCCACTTGATCACGATGCGCGTGTCGGCGCCGTTCAGGCCGCTGTTCTCACATGTTGCCCTCGATGTGCGCGGGGTCTCCGGTCGTCGGGATCTGGACGGCGGCGTCATCCACGGCTTCATCCTCGGCAACGCAACCGCTACAACGCCGGTCAACAAGAAGCTGGACCTCGAGCTGGGCGTCTACAACTTTCTGAACCGCCCGTATGCCGACCCCGGTGCTGAAGAACACCTGCAGCGCGCAATCGAGCAGGATGGACGCACGTTCCGCGTGCGGGTCATCGTCAGGTTTTGATGACCGGCTGCAGACCGTGGCGCGCGGTCTGTCTGCTGATGGCTGTCCTCATTGGCGTCATCAGACCGGCACCTGTGTCTGCGCAGATCGACGAAGGACTGGTGAAGGCGGCGGCGTTGCTGAAGCTCGCGCTATTTGTCGATTGGCCGGCGGACTCCCAGACCGACCGCTTCGTGATTGGTGTCGCTGCAGACGAGGACTTCACGCGGAAAGTCATCGCCGCGGCCCGCGGCCGTAAGCTTCAGAACCACGACGTGCACGTGGAGCGTGTCGGCGGATCCGACGAAGCCTGCACGTGTCACCTGCTGTTTGTCGGCGTCCGCGACGATATCCGGTCAGCGGCGCTGCTGCGATGGGCGCGCAGCAAACCGGTGCTGACGGTGGGCGAGACTACGGCATTCCTGCGCGAAGGGGGAATCGTCCGCGTCTTCCGAGACGACAATCGGCTGCGCCTGCAGATCAACAACCGGAACGCCGAAGGCGCGGGTCTGAAGATCAGCTCGCAGCTGCTGCAGCTCGCCGATCACACACCGTAACCGTTACTCCACGTAGGCCGGCGCCTTTGGCAGCTTTGCGTGCGTGGCGATGTCATGCTCAATCCACAGCTGCGCGCCCACTTGCTTGACGAACGCCTCGACTCGCGCGCGCGAGACTTTCGACTGCTCGGCGTTGAACTCGAACGTCGGAATGCGGCCCGTCGTCCGCTCTTCGGGGTAGTGGTACAGATCGCCGGCGAGGAGCACCGGTCCCCTCTTGGGCAGCCTCACGAACACCACCTGGTGGCCAGGCGTGTGCCCGGGCGCCGCCAGCACTTGCACGGTCCCGTCGCCGAACACGTCGAAGTTCTCGTTGTCGAGCAGCTCGGTCTTGGCCTTGCGCAGCGCGCTGTACTGCGCTGGCTGAATGATGCCCTGCGGTTTGTCGGCGAACATGAACTCGCGTTCCGCTTTCTGGACGATCCAGGTCGCGCCCGCAAACGCATTCGCGTTGGCGGTATGGTCCGAGTGGTAGTGCGACAAGGCGAAGTATGTAATGTCAGACGGCTTGTAGCCCGCCGACGCGAGTTGCGGTAACAACGGCTTGGTCGCCGTCATGATGCCTTCGGTGACCGGTGTGCCGTCGCCTTTGAAATGGCTGTCCTCGACGGCGCCGGAGTCGAACATCAGCGTGCCCCTGGGATGCACGATGAGGTACGACGTGTTGGTGAAGTCCACTTCCTTCAGCTCTTCTCGTGTGAAGTTGAACAGCTTGGGGTCGAGCCCGCGAATCGAGCCGTTCTCGAACACGTAGAGCCGGACGCTCTTGACGGGCGCTGGACGTTGCTGCGCCGCTGTCAGCGTGACGATCGCGATGGCCACAGTCGCCAGCGTGAACACAGTTCGTCGAAACATCACGACTCCTTTCGAGGCGCACGCTGACGCGTGCGCTCCACGCGGTCACTCGCGGTCGCCGCGTTCTCCCCACTTCAGTTTTTCGCGCAGCAGTTCGAAGTAGCTGCGCGGCGCTTTGACCAGCCGCAGCGTCCGCTCCGATCGGCGCACCCGCACGATATCGCCCTGCTGCAGGGGATATCCAGCCTGCCCGTCGTAGGTCACGAAGATCTCGTCGAGCGTCCCTTGCACTTGCGGACGAATCTCGATGACTTCACTGCCCGGTACGATGATCGGGCGATTCGTCAGCGTGTGCGGGGCGATCGGCGTCAGCACGATGGCATCGGCACTGGGGTGGATGATCGGCCCGCCCGCCGCGAGGTTGTACGCGGTCGATCCCGTCGCGCTCGCGATGATCAGGCCGTCGGCCTTGACCTTCATCACGAGTCCGCTGCCGACCGAGACCGACAGCTCGATGATCCGGGACAGTGCGGCTTTTGTGAAGACGACGTCGTTCAAGACGATGCGCGAATCGAAATGCTCGCGAGCGCGGTAGGCGTTGGCGGCCAGCATGGCGCGCTCGTCGAAAGTGGCAGTGCCGTTGAGCACCGACTCGAGGACGGTGTACAGCTCGTCGATGCGCGCTTCGGTGAGAAAACCAAGGCTGCCGAAATTGACGCCGAGGATCGGGATGTCGCGGCCGGACTGTGCGGTCCGTGTCGCCATGCTCAGCAGCGTGCCGTCGCCGCCCATGACGATCACCAGATCCACTTCGGCGGGCAGCGTCTCGCGCGAGTACGTCGCGGCGCCAGCGCGGTCACCGGCGAGCGCGGCGGTGTCGCTCTCGAACACGACCTGCAGTTGCCGATCGCGAAGCCATCGCGCCAGACGATGCAGATGGTCGGCGGCTGCAACCAGACCGGTCTTGGCCACGATGCCGATGCGCGTGATCTGGGCCTGGGTCATGAGGCGCGGAAGTGGACGAGGAACTCGACGTTGCCCTTCTGGCCAGTGATTGGCGAGGAGGTGGACGCCACGCGCGTCAATCCTACCTCAGCGCCCACAGCGGCGACCTCTTCGAGGACGCGAGCGTGGACTGCGGCGTCGCGGATGATGCCTTTGCGCACCTCCTCGCGTCCGGCTTCGAATTGCGGCTTGACCAACGCGACGACGTCCGCGCCTGGATTGAGGACCGGTGGCACGACGGGAAGAATGCGGGCCAGCGAGATGAAGGACACGTCGATCGTGACCAGGTCGACTCTGCCCGGAAGCATGTCGAGCGTCAAGGTGCGCGCGTTCACGTGCTCGAGTACGACGACGCGCGCCTCCTGCCGCAGCCGCCAGTCCAGCTGACCGTGTCCGACGTCGAGCGCGACGACCCGCGCCGCGCCGCGCTGCAGCATGACGTCAGTGAAGCCACCGGTCGATGCGCCGATGTCCAGGCACTCGCGGCGGGCGACTGAGATCTGAAAAGTGTCGAGCGCATGCGCGAGCTTCAGGCCGCCGCGGCCGACGTACGGGTGATCGGGAGCGATGAGCGCAACATCTGCCTCGTCGTCCACGGCGGTGCCGGCCTTGGTGACCGTCCGGCCATCCACCGTCACCTGGCCGGCGATGACCAGAGCCCGAGCGCGCTCGCGCGAGGGCGCCAGCTTCCGATCGAGCAATAACTGATCAAGTCGTACGCGCACTCACTTCGATCGCTCCACGATCCAGCGGCCGATGCCGAGCAGACGATCATCTGCCAGGCTCGCAGCCGCGAGGACGGACTCGGCGCGTTGCAAGCACTCATGCGCCATTCGCCGCGACGCGTCGAGACCATAGAGCTGCGGGTAGGTCGGCTTGCCCGCGGCCGCATCCTTGCCCGCGGTCTTTCCGAGCTCCGCCGACGCCCCCTCGACGTCGAGAATGTCGTCCACGATTTGAAAGGCGAGGCCGAACTCTCCGGCCGCGCGATCGATGGCCTCCACCTGCTGGACGCTACCACCGCCCATGATCGCGCCGGCTGCTGCGGCGGCGCGAATGAGTGCGCCGGTCTTCTTGCCGTGCATGACGCTGAGGCCGGTGGCGTCGAGCGGTGGCAACAGGCGGCCGTGGGGATCGGGTTTGACGCAGGCCAGATCGATCGCCTGACCACCGACCATGCCGATTGGCCCGGCCGCTGCGGAGATGATCCGAATCACCTCGAGCTTGCGCGCGATCAACTCGGGATCCGTCGTGCGCGGTTCGCTGGCGAGCAGATGGAACGCATGCGTCAGCAGCCCATCGCCAGCCAGAATCGCCATCCCATCGCCCGCGACGACATGCAGCGTCGGCCGTCCTCGCCGCATCGTGTCATCGTCCATTGCGGGAAGGTCGTCGTGAATGAGCGAGTAGGTGTGAATCAGCTCGATGGCGCAGGCGGCCGGGAGCGCCAGGGATCGAACGCCGCCGACCGCATCTGCACTGGCCAGACAGAGGATCGGGCGCAGCCGTTTGCCGCCCGCCATGAGGCTGTACCGCATCGCGTCGGCGACGACTGGGGGACAGTCGGGAGTTGGCGGCAGCGCCGATGCGAGTGCCGCGTCGATCTCGGCGAGGCGCGTCTCGAGATAGGTGCTGAGCTCAGTCGCCGTCAAGCCTTCGACTCATCGTCAGACGTCAGCGTCGCCGGCGCCGGCTTGAGCTGTCCGCGCTCGTTGAGAATCTCGATGCGCTTTTCCGCGTCCTCGAGACGCGCATGACAGTAGCGCGAGAGCTGCACGCCGCGCTCGTAGAGCTGCAGCGAGGATTCGAGCGCCAGGTCGCCCTCTTCGAGCTTCTTGACGATCGTCTCGAGCTCGGCGATGGCGGCTTCGAAGTCTTTGATCGTTGAATCCACGGTCTAGGGTCTCCGGTCTTCGGTCTTCGGTCTCCGGCCGGTGACCTCGCATGAGAGTTCGCCGCGATCGAGAGTCACGGTCACGGAGTCACCCACGGTGACGCTCGCGGCGTCGCGGATCACGGCCGTGCGATCGCCATTCCAGCACACAGCATAGCCCCGCGCGAGCACCGCCAGCGGACTGAGGCTCTCGAGCTTCGCGGCAACTGCGCCGAGCTGCGAGTGCCAGCCGTGACGACGACGATCGATCGACGAAGCCAGCTTGCCTTCACCTGCCACCAGCCGAGTGCGCACGCCAGCGAGACGGCGGCGCAGGTCGAACGTTTCGAGCGTCAGCCGCAATCGCTGGTAACGACGTTCGCGCCGCGAGAGTCCGCCGCGCATGGCCCGACCAAGGTCATGGGTCAACTCGGCGACGTGACGTCCTCGCATGGCGAGACGGCCGCGTGCTCCAGCCAGACCCGACCTCGCCTCGAGCGTTCGCAGACGAGACTCGAGACGATGCCGGCGCGAGGCCATCGCCGCGCCGACGCGGCGAGTCAGCCGATCGATCCGCGCAAGGAAGTCGTCGTGCCGCGCGACGACGATTTCCGCGGCAGCCGAGGGGGTTGGCGCGCGGACGTCAGCGACGAAGTCCGCGATCGTGACATCGGTTTCGTGGCCGACAGCGGAGATTGTCGGCACTGGGGAGCCGGCGATAGCTCGCGCCACGACCTCTTCGTTGAATGCCCAGAGGTCTTCGAGCGAACCGCCCCCGCGGCCGACGATGACGACGTCTACGCCGCCGACGCGTGAAATCGCCGACAGGCCGCGGGCGATGTCGAGGGCCGCGCCTTCGCCTTGCACGCGCGTTGGCCGAATGATCACGTGCGCGTTCGCGTAGCGGCGGCCGAGGACTTTGAGGATGTCGCGGATGGCGGCGCCGTCGAGCGACGTTACAACACCAATCTTGCGGGGTAGGGCAGGGAGGGCGCGCTTGCGCCGCTCATCGAAGAGCCCTTCCTTCGCGAGTCGCTGCTTGAGTTGATCGAAAGCCAGCTGCCGGGCGCCGAGCCCTTCGGGTTCGAAATGCTCGCAGACCAGCTGATACTCGCCCTTTGGATCGTAGACCGTGACGCGCCCGCGCGCGACGACGCGCAGGCCGTCCTGCGGCTTGAAGCGGAGACGCAGCAGCGACGAGCGGAACATCACGCCTTTGATCTGCGCGTTGGCGTCCTTCAGCGTGAAGTACATGTGCCCGGTGTTCCACACCTTGCAGTTCGAGAGCTCGCCCTCGACCCACACTTCGAAGAACTCCTCCTCGAGCAGCGTGCGGATGCGGCCGGTGAGTTCCGAGACGGTGTGGATGCGGCGCTCACGCGCGACAGGCGGCTTACGCGCCGGTTGTTCTGACAACCGCGGTTGCTGACCTTCTGGCTCGGGCTCCGGTTCCGGTTCTTCGAACGGGAGATCGAACAGAGTCATCGTTGATGGGCGTGCGCAGGCTCGCTTGCTTTGCTCAACGCGGTGAGCTCGGCATCCGAGTAGCTGATGCGCGTGATGGCCGTTGCACGGCCGGTCTTGTCGTCGGCGGTGACGACGGCGCCGTTCAGGCGCCCGTTGCCAGTTGCTGGCTCGTACTTGGTCGGCATCCCCGTCAGGAACCGCGCCAGCGACGGGTCTCGTTCCATGCCGATGATTGAGTCGTGAGGCCCGGTCATTCCCGCGTCGGTCATGTAGGCCGTTCCATTCGGAAGGATCCGCTCGTCCGCCGTCTGGACATGCGTGTGCGTGCCGATCACCATCGTGACCTTGCCGTCGAGATGCCAGCCCATCGCGACCTTCTCGCTTGTCGCTTCGGCGTGGAAATCCACGATGATGAGGCGCGTCTTGTGACGCATGGCCTCGATCTCGCGCAGGACGACCGTGAAGGGATCGTCGATCGGGGTCATGAAGACACGGCCCATCACGTTGATCACGCCGACGTCACGGCCATCGCCGGTGCGGGCGACATACGAGCCGCGGCCTGGTACACCGCTCGGATAGTTGGCCGGTCGCAAGAGCCGTGGCTCGGCCGCGATGTACTCGATCACTTCCTTCTTGGCCCAGATGTGATTGCCGGACGTCATGACGTTCACGCCGTGCTCGAGGAGCGTGTCGCCGATGTCCTTGGTGACACCGAAACCGGCGGCGGCGTTTTCAGCATTCGCGATGACGAGATCGATGCCGTGATGCGCGATGAGTCCGGATAGGCCCTTGCGAATCAGCTCGCGGCCAGGTCGGCCGATGATGTCGCCGATGAAGAGAATGTTCATGGCCGGCGATCGGCGCCAGAGGTGATCGCAATCACGTGCGACGTGCCGCGCCGCTCGACGAGCCGGGGGAGCACGATGGTCAGCTCGCCTGAGCTGAGCGACGCCTGCGCGCGAGCCACATCGAAGGCGCCAGTCAGTCTCACCGCGCGAGCAAACCTGCCGAACTCTCGCTCCACCAGGTGAAACGTCGGGTCAGCGGTCAGCGGTCCGGGCGCTTTCTCGCCGGCAATCAGCAGCGTCTCACCGCGAAACAGGATTCGTAGCGCCTCCGCGGGAACGCCGGCAACATCAACGATCACTTCAACCGACGTCTGTGTTTCGAGCACGTCCAGCGCTGGTTGGCATTCGCCTGAGTAGACGCGCTGATCGGAGGGGAGGGTCGCAGCGAGATCGGCGAACAGATCCTGGAGGTCGCCGGCCAGCTCCCGGGTCTCGGCGGAAGGAACAAACGAAAACTGGGCCACGGCGGCCATCATCGCATGGCTTGCCCTTCGAAAGCCTCGGGGTCAGGCCTGGGTCAGGCCCAGGTCAGGCAGCCTGGGTCAGGCCCCAGACGCAACCGGCACGTGAAAAGCTGCGTCAAACAGGGCAGGCTATACGATGAGTGTTATGCACTAAGATTTAATGCTTGACATACACTCATGTCTTGCTATTATTGGAGTCACTAGGAGAAACCAAACAGATGAGCAAGGTCATTGGAATCGACCTCGGCACAACGAATTCAGTGGTCGCTGTCATGGAGGGTGGCGAGCCCGCCGTCATCGTGAACCAGGAAGGCGGTCGGACGACCCCGTCCGTGGTGGCGTTCACGAAGGAAGGTGAGCGGCTTGTCGGTCAGGTTGCCAAGCGGCAGAGCGTGACCAACCCCGACAGCACCATTTTTTCGATCAAGCGCTTCATGGGCCGGAAGCACGACGAGGTCTCGTCGGAAATTGCCCGCGTGCCCTTCAAGGTCATCAAGGCCGACAACAGCGACGCGTGGGTAGATGTGCGCGGCAAGAAGTATTCGCCGCCCGAGATCTCCGCGGTCGTCCTGCAGAAGCTGAAGACCGCCGCTGAGGACTACCTGGGTGAGAAGGTCACCGACGCGGTGATCACCGTCCCTGCGTACTTCAACGACGCACAGCGACAGGCCACCAAGGACGCCGGCAAGATCGCCGGTCTCAACGTGCTCCGCATTGTCAACGAGCCCACGGCTGCAGCGCTGGCCTACGGCCTCGACAAGAAGAAGGACGAAACCATCGTCGTCTACGACTTCGGCGGCGGCACCTTTGATGTGTCGATTCTCGAAGTCGGAGAGGGCGTCGTCGAGGTCAAGGCGACCAACGGCGATACGCACCTTGGCGGCGACGATCTCGACCAGCGAATCATCGAGTGGATGACCGCTGAATTCCGCAAGAGCGATGGCGTCGATCTGAGCAAGGACCGCATGGCGCTCCAGCGTCTGAAGGAGGCGGCAGAGAAAGCCAAGATCGAGCTCTCGACTGTGCTCGAGACGGACATCAACCTGCCGTTCATCACTGCGGATCAGAGCGGGCCGAAGCACCTGCAGATGAAACTGTCGCGGGCGAAGTTCGAGCAGCTGGCCGACGAACTGTTCCAGCGTTCGATGGGCCCTGTGAAGCAGGCGCTCGCCGACGCGGGGCTGAAGCCGTCGGACATCGATGAAGTTGTGTTGGTCGGCGGCTCGACGCGCACGCCAAAGGTCCAGCAGATGGTCAAGGAGTACTTCGGGAAGGAGCCGCACAAGGGCGTCAACCCGGACGAAGTCGTGGCCATCGGCGCCGCCGTGCAGGGTGGCGTGCTCAAGGGAGAGGTCAAAGACGTCCTCCTGCTGGACGTGACGCCGCTCTCGCTCGGTATCGAAACGCTCGGCGGCGTCATGACGACGCTGATCGTGAGGAACACCACGATCCCCATGCGAAAGAGCGAGATCTTCTCGACCGCGACGGACAACCAGACGAGCGTCGAGGTGCACGTCCTTCAGGGTGAACGTCAGTTCGCGCGCGACAACCGCACGCTGGGTCGCTTCCACCTGGTGGGACTGCCGCCGGCGCCGCGTGGCGTGCCGCAAATCGAAGTGGCCTTCGACATCGACGCCAACGGCATCGTCAACGTGACGGCCAAGGACGTCGCGACGGGCAAGGAGCAGAAGATCACCATCAGCGGCTCGTCCGGTCTGAACAAGGACGACGTCGATCGCATGGTGAAGGACGCCGCGGCCCACGAGGCGGACGACAAAGCGAAGCGCGAGCTCATCGACGAGCGCAATCAGGCCGACTCGCTCGCCTACTCGGTGGAGAAGACGGTCAACGAGAACCGCGATCGTCTGCCCTCGATCGAAGTGGGCAAGGTCGAATCCGCAATCGCGGCGGTGCGCGAGGCGGTGAAGGGCGACAACCTGCAGGCGATCCGCGCGGCGCGTGGGGAGCTGGAGAAGACGTCGCACTCGCTGGCCGAGCAACTTTACAAACAGCAGGCTGCAGGGGCGCAGGCCCCGGCCTCGGGGACACACGACGACGTCAAGGATGGCGAAGTCGTAGATGCGTAAGAGGAGACCAAGACCATGACTATCGCTCGATTCGATCCGTTCCGACTGCTGACCGATGTCTATCTGCGCGACGAGGATCTGACCGCGCGCGGAGGCTGGCTGCCGCCAGTGGACATCTTCGAAACGGCCGGCCGCGATCTGGTGATCAAGGTCGAGCTCCCCGACGTCAATCGTGAGGACGTCGAGGTGACCGTCGAGAACAACACGCTGACGCTGCGTGGTGAGAAGAAGCTCCCCTCGGACGTGAAGGAGGAGCAGTTCCGGCGCGTCGAGCGCCGCTACGGCACCTTCACGCGCTCGTTCACGCTGCCCAATACCGTGGATGCGGGCAAGGTGAGCGCTGAATTCAAGAACGGTGTGCTGACCGTCAAGCTGCCGTTCAAGGAAGAGGCGAAGCCGCGAACCATCAACGTCGAAGTGGCCGCCTAAAAACGAGGAATCAGGAATCAGGAAGTCCTGAAACCTGATTCCTTTTCGTGTGTGTTAGTCTCCCTTTATGGCCGACACAGACGATCTTCTCGGTTCGGACGGTCAACCCGAGCCGAGTGCTCCTCGTCCGAAAGCAGCTCCCATCGAAAGCCGATTTCTCTACGTTGACGTCGCCGCCATGCGCGCCAAGCAGCTGCGCCGCGGGGCGCTGCCGCGACTCAGCTCGGACGATGACGGCGCCGAGACACCTCGCGTCATGCCATTCAAAGCCGAGCGCGTCGCGATGGAGGAAGTGCGCCGCGGTCTGGTCCTCTATGAGGTCCCCGGGCCGACCAAGACGCAAGAACAGCAGTAGATCCCTCAGTCGATTGGAACCTGCACGGGTGGCCTCCCGTAAGTCCGGTTAGGATGGCCGCCTTCGTAGTCCTCAGCGCTCTGGCACTGGCCTTTGCCGGTGCCGTGGCCATTCCCTTCATCCTGATAGGCGCGCTGGTCTGGCTGATCACCTTCCCGCTTCGGCTCCTCTTCAAACTGATAGGCGGCATCCTCGGCATGGTGTTCGGTCTGCTTGGCGGCCTGCTGGGTCTCATCATCGCGCCGATCGTGATGGTGGTCGTGGTGGTCGCGCTGATCGTCGCGCTCCTCTCCGCGATCGTCTCCCTGCTGGCGCCGCTGCTGCCGGTCGCGTTGCTCGGCCTGCTGGTCTGGGCGATCTATCGCGTGACGAGGCGTCCCAACCCCGCATTCTGATAATCTCGGCGCCATGCCGAGATTTGTGGCTCTTCTCGCAGCGCTGCTGGCGGGCTTGCTCGCGCCGGCCTCGGCGCAGCAACGCCCAACGCCTCCTCCGTACCGAATCCTCATCAGCAATGACGATGGTGTTCGCGCGCCCGGCATTGCCATCGTTGCCCAAACGCTTCAGGCGATCGGCCAGGTGATCATCGTCGCCCCGGCGGACAACCAGAGCGGCAAGGGTCACTCGATCGTGACCACCGAACCGGTGTTCCGTACCGATCTCACGCTGCCGAACGGCCTGAGGGCGATCTCATTGACCGCCACTCCGGCGACGACGGTCAACGTGGCCATCAGCAACATCGTGACACCCAAGCCCGATCTCGTGGTGAGCGGCATCAACCGCGGCTACAACCTTGGATACTCGGCATATCTATCCGGCACCGTCGGAGCGGCGCGCCAAGGCGCGATGCTCGGCGTGCCGTCGATTGCAACCTCGCTCGCCGAAGCTGGCACACAGCGCGACTACGTGTTCGCGGCCGAGGAAGTGCTCGGCGTTGCGCGCCGGGTGAAGCAGTGGGGGTTGCCACCCAACACCTTCCTGAACGTGAACATCCCGGTCATGCCTGCCGATGGCTACAAGGGCTACATGATCACGACCCAGGCGATGCAGCAGGGCGGGAAGGAACAGTTCGTCGAAACCAAGCATCCCTCCGGCCGATCGATCTACTGGAATCAGTTCGAAGAAGGCGGCACCGGTCCCCAAGGCACGGACATGTGGGCGGTGTCGAACGGTTACGTGTCGGTCACGCCAATGAAGATTGGTGAGATCGACCCCTCTCAGATGGACGCACTGCGGGCCATCTTCAAATAGCCATGCGCACTATCACTTCGCTGATCATTCTTCTGGCCTTCGGCGCGCCGGCCGCCGCTCAGGCGCCCGCTGCCGTACAAGCGGCAGCCTCGCGTCCGAACGTGATCCTCATCATCACCGACGATGTGGGCTACGGAGACATCGGGAGCTACGGCGCGCCCGATATCAAAACGCCGAACATCGACAGCCTCGCGAAAAACGGGACGCGGCTGACTGACTTCTATGCGGCGCCGAACTGTTCGCCGACCCGCGCGATGCTGATCAGCGGCCGCTACCAGCAGCGATCGCGGATCGAGAATCCGCTTGGCGCTCCTCGCGCGGCGCAAGAGCAGGGGCTGCGCGCGACCGGCCGCACGCTGCCGCAGCTGCTGAAGAACAACGGCTACCGGACGGGGCTCGTTGGCAAGTGGCACCTGGGCTACAAGCCGGAGTTCAGTCCGAATGCCCATGGGTTCGATTACTTCTTCGGCTTCAAGAGCGGGCTCATCGACTACTACCAGCACACGGATTCGAGCGGTGATCACGACTTGTTCGAGAACGCCGAGCCAACGCACGTCACCGGTTACTCGACAGACCTCTTCACCGAGCGGTCAGTGAAGTTCATCGAGCAGAACGCCAACCAGCCGTTCTTCCTCGAGGTCGCCTTCAACGCTGCGCATTGGCCATTCCAGATACCGGACCATCCGTCGGTCGCCGCGGACAATGCGCGATTCGTCCAGCCGCAAGAAGCCCCGACCAATTCGCGCAAGGACTACGTGGCTATCGTCGAACGCGCCGATCAAGGCGTCGGAAAGATCCTGGCCACGCTGGAGCGACTCGGACTCACGCGCAACACGCTCGTGATCTACACGCAGGACAACGGCGGCGAGTGGCTGTCGCGCAATTCGCCGCTCTTCCACCGCAAGAACACAGTGTGGGAAGGCGGCATCCGCGTGCCGGCCATACTCAAGTGGCCCGGGCGGATTCCTGCCGGTAAGACGTCGAGCCAGGTGGGCATCATGATGGATCTCACCCGGACGATTCTCGACGTGACCAGTTCGCCGGTGCCGGCAGAGGCCAAGCTCGAAGGCATCAACCTGTTCCCGCTGATCCAGGAGAGAGCTCAGCGCACCGAGCGCACGCTCTTCTGGAGAGTGACGGGACAGAACCGCCGGCAACGAGCGGTCCGCCAAGGGGATTGGAAACTCCTGCTCGACGCCGGAGTGCCGTTCCTTTACAACCTCGCCAACGACGTCGGCGAGCGCAACGACCTCGCGAATCAGCGCCAGGACATCGTCAGGAAGCTGTTCCCGCTCATTACTCAATGGGAAGCGGACGTGGACGCTGAAGCCAAGGCGACAGCGCCACCCACGCCCTCATCGACGCGCCAGTAGAGTCGCGTGAAGGCGGTTCGCGTACACACGCTCGGCGGTCCCGAGGTTCTGACCTACGAGGACGTCGATGTTCCGCGTCCGGGGCCTGGTGAGGCACAGATCAAAATCGCGGCGTCGGGCTTGAACTATCTCGACGTGCAGTACCGGATCGGTCGCGTCAAAGCTCCGACGCCGTTTGTGATCGGATCCGAAGCCTCGGGTGTCGTGACCGAAATCGGATCCGGAGTCACGGACGTCAAGGTCGGTGATCGCGTCGGCTGGGCGATGACGCTCGGCTCGTACGCCGAGTACGCCGTCGTGCCCGCGTGGAAGCTCGTGGTGCTGCCATCGGGGCTCGACATGCAGGTTGCGGCCGGCGTGATGCTGCAGGGACTCACCGCCCACTACCTCACACACAGCACGTTCGCGCTCAAGCCAGGAGATACCGCGGTCGTCCACGCCGCGGCTGGTGGCGTGGGTTCCGTGATTGTGCAGGTGGCGCGGATCGTCGGCGCGCGGGTCATCGCGACCGCTGGCACGGACGCGAAAGCGGAGCTCGCGCGAGAGGCCGGCGCGCATGAGGTGATCGTGTACACGAAGCAGGACTTCGAGGCCGAAGTGAAACGGCTCACCGGCGGACGCGGAGTGGACGTCGTCTACGATTCGGTGGGGAAGGACACGTTCGAAGGGAGTCTGAACTGCCTGCGCCCGCGCGGGATGCTCGCGCTGTTCGGATTCTCGAGCGGCCTCGTGCCGCCGTTCGATCCGGCGATCCTCGGCACGAAGGGCTCGCTGTTTCTGACCCGTCCCGGACTCAATCAGTACATGGCGACGCGCGACGAGTTGCTCTCACGCATGCGCGACATCTTCGCGTGGCTGGCGAGTGGCCAGTTGAAGATCCGCATCGGCCACGTGTTCCCGATGGCTGATGCGAGCCGTGCGCACGAGGAGCTCGAAGCACGTCGCACGACCGGCAAGGTTCTCTTGACGTAGTGTCCGGCTTTAGCCGGACTGATAGCTATGGCCCTCTCCAGACGCATGTCGCTTCAGGCATTCGAGAACGGCTACTGGTATCAGACCGAGCTCGTCGAATTCGGCAAGAAGCTCGGTCTTCCCGCGGCTCACCGGATGCGGAAGAACGAGCTGGAGAGTGCCATCACGTCGTATCTCGCCACCGGCCGCCTCCCGAAGACGACGTCGTCCAAGCCGCTCAAGAAAGGGATCAAGGACCTCGACAAGGGGTTGGCGCTCGATCTGCCGATCGCGAACTACACGAGCAATCGGGTGACCAAGGGGTTCATCAGACGCGAGGCGGAACGGAAGAATCCCGGGATCAAGGAAAAGTCGGGCGTCTGGTACCGCCTCAATCGATGGCGCGAGGCAAACGTGGCGAAACGGACGGTGACATACGGAGAGCTCATCGACCAGTACATTGCGCTGAATAGTCTCGAGCGGTTCGAGCAGATCCCTCACCCGAGGTACGTCAACTTCCTCGCGGATTACTTTGCCGCCGAAAAAGATGCGTCCAGGAAGGACGCCATCGCTGCGTGGAAGAAACTCAAGAGGATGGATATGCCCAAGAACTACAAGGCGTGGCGCGCGTTCATTCACAGGAAGCGCCGCGGGAGTAACATCTGAACGATTGAGGAGAGACTTCGATGACGTCATACGCACGGTTCGTTTGTGTTCTGTCGGCGTTCGCTTTCGCCGCGACCGTTGGCCTCGCCGCGCAAGGCAAGAGTGAAGAGGCCAAGGACAAGAACAAGGACAACCATGGCACCACGGTGAGCGAGGTCGCCAAGAAGACGGGTACCGCCACGAAAGAGGGAGCAAAGACTGCCGCCAAGGGGACGGCGACAGGTGCCAAAGCCGTCGGCAAGACGACCGCGAAAGGCGCCGAAGCGGGCGCAAAGAAAGTAGCGGACAGCCCGGTCGGTGGAGCTGCCAAGAAGACCGGAGACAAGTCCGCGGATGTCGCCAAGGCGACGGCCAGCACCACGACGAAGGGCGCCAAAGCCACTGCCGGCGGTGCCAAGAAGGTCGGTGCCAGCATCAAGGGCGCCGTCACTCCGGACAAAGATAAAGACAAAGACTCGAGTAAGGACAAGAAATAGAGTCATGAGACCAGCACTCGTTCTCGCCGCACTCGTCGGCTGTGCTGTCGCCGTCGTCTCCGCTCAAGGTCCCGCATCCAGCTTCGCTCGGGGCAGCAGCCAGCAGTCGTGGCAGAACCCTGGACTGAAAGACGTCCTCGCCACGTGCAAGACGCCGCCGAAGCCGTTTGCCATCCCGGTCGCGCAGAACTCGAAGCCGGGGCCGCCTCCGGAGCCGGCGGCTGCAGCGGCGACAACGGCGATTCCGGGTGTGATTGCCGCCGGGCAGACGTGGAAGGTCGTCTGGCAGTGGGAAGGCAACAACGCCGACGGCATCATCGCCGGTGACAACGGGACGATGCTGTTCGCGAACAACGATGCAAGCAACGTGATGCGTCTCGACCCGGCGACGGGAACAGCCACCGTGATCCACAAGGACACGAACACAGGCGGCGCTGTGACGCGCAGCAAGAACGGCGCGCTGTTTCTGGCCGCGCGAGGCCTTCACGGCGGAATCGTCCAGCTCGAGCCGCAGCGAAAGGTGCTCGCGACGACGTTTCAGGGCGAGCCGATCGAGTGCGTCGGCGGTGTCTTGAACGACCTCATCGCCGACAGCCGCGGTGGCGTCTACCTGTCGATCACGGGCGCCGGCGTCTTCTACGCGAACGCGAAGGGCGTCGTCTCGAAGTATGGGGAAGTGCCGGTGGCCAATGGGATCGTGCTGAGCGCCGACGAGAAGACGCTCTACGTGACCAACGGTGGTGTCGTGGTCGCGTTCGACGTCCAGGCCGACGGCTCTTTGACCAACCAGCATGAGTTCGGCAAGCTGCGCGGCGGTCAAGGCGGTGACGGTTCAGCGATCGATAGCGACGGGCGACTCTATGTGGCCACCGGAGCATCGGTGGATGTCTTCTCGCCGAAAGGGGAGTTCCTGGGCACCATCCCCGGACCGCAGGGTCTGCATGGCACGGCGTTCGGCGGCCGCGACAAGAAGACGCTCTTCGCCATCGTCTTCTACGGAGATTGGGGAACAGCCAGCGCGCGGAACCGCGTCATCGCTATTCCGACGCTCGCTCAGGGATACACAGGCAGGGCTAAGTAGAGCGCACGCTTCAGCGTGCGCGGACGGTCGCGGAGTTCACGTCGCGGAGGCTGAAGCCTCCGCTCTACGGAGCGACGTTCAAGGTCAGCCGCATTGACGACAAATCTGGCCGCGTCGCTGGTGCCGGCGAGAGGCTCAACGGCATCAGCGGCGCTTCGTCGTCGAAGAACGTCGTGACCTCGATCGTCGTGCCGCGTGGCAACGGAATCGGCTCGCGGAACCAGTACCGTCGCGACCAGTCGGGCCGCGGGTGGAAGGCGACGAGATCCACGCGCGTCTTGTCGGGACGCGTGGCCACGATTTTCACACTGGCATTGTTCAAACCTGTCTCCGGATAGATGGCCAGCGCGCGCGAGTCTTCGGTCAGCACACGGCGGAAAGCAAAACGTTCGGCGTTGCCGACGGCGGTGAAGTCGGGCGCCAGGTGGAGTGCCTGAATGCTCGTTGCCGGCGTTGTCGTGAAATACAAGCCGACCGTGCTCCGATCCTTCAGCTCCTTGCGCTCGTACTCCCACGTCTTGCGGTAGAGCACGCGCACCACCAGCTCCGCAGACGCTGGCAGCTCGAAGCCCAATCCTGCATCGACGGCGATCGGATCGTCACCCGGCAGCCAGAGCGCCAGCATCCGCTCTGGTCCCGCATCAGCGCCAGCCGCCGCTGGCGATCGCACGGCGATCGTTGCGGCGCGAACCATCGCCGCACTTCCGGGTAACACGTCAACGGCCCGCAGCCATCGCCGCTCCGTCGTTCCCGTCGAGACGATGAACTCTGTTCTCCGCTCGCGTTCGTTTTCGCCGACGACAGACTCAGTCGGCAGGGGCAGCGCGATGTCCGGCATGCCGAGCGGCCACGCGGCGTCGCGGGTCATCGGCTTCGGATCCTTGGCTGCGTCGCCGATCGGCGTCCCGCCGGTGACCCACGTGAGCAGCACGTTCATCTCGCGCGGCGAGAGTCCGGTCGCATTCCGGAACCGGGACGGCGCCTCGTCCACGCTGCCAGGCGGCATGTGGCCGGCGAGAATCTCCGTACGAATCGATTCGCCCCACGGCACCGCGTCGGCGTGCGTCATCAGCGACATCGGCGCCACGCCACCGCTCACATGGCAACGGCCGCACTTGTCGCGCACGATCGGAAACACATCGTCGTTGTAGGTGAACGGCGACGTGATTGGTTTGTGCGCGCTGCCCGGCTCGACGGTCAGGAAAACGCCGGTCGCCACCAGCACAATCGCCATCGCCGCGTGCGATATCTGCGCCCTCATCTACCTGAACTCGCTGAATGCGGCGAGCGCATCGGTCACCGCCGACTTGAATGCCGCATACACCGCTTCGATCTGCGCGCGATTGCCGACGTCACCGGCGGCATCCAGCAGCCACGCCGTGCGGACGACGCGCGCGAGCGCGGGCTCGCCGGCATCACGCTTGTCCGACGCGAGGTGGGCGACGTGCGGCTCGAGCGCGATCGCTAAATCCTTCGCCTGGAACGCCGGGACCCAGACGGCGGCGAAGTCGCCGCGTGCGATCAGCTCGCCGACCTGCTTCTCACGCACTGCGAGCTGTTCGAGCATGCCGCTCATCGACACCGGAATCGGCGCCGGCGTCAGCGGATCGAGCTCAGACGAGGAGACAGGAGGCGTGGTGGCGGGCGCGGCGGATGGTGAGAGCGGTTGCGTCACCGATGGGCGCGCTGTTGGTGCGGCTGGCTCCTTCGAGAACGCGGGGAACGTGAAGTCAAAGCGATACTCCGGCTGGTCGCTGCCGAATTTGACCTTTGCGGTCATCTCCGCCGGCAGCGTCGAGGGGTCAATACGCGCTTCCAGGTACGGCCGATTGCGCGCCGCCTTCAGCGGGAACGCACTCACCTCTGTCGTCTTCCGCGTCGCGGGATCGAAGGTCTCTTTCGTGACGACGCGCGCCTGTATGTCCGTAACCTTGGCCGCGGCAAGCGGGCGGCCGTAGTCGTCGTACACGTAGAGCCTGAAGAGCCGTGCTGACGGATGGACGCCTTCGAGGTGATGCCAGCTGTCAGGCGCCATGAAGAACTGACCGCCGTGCTGCGGGTTGTGATTGCCGTGCGCGCGAAGCGTGCGGTGTCCGATACGCGGTGAGCCGTCGGTGCACACGCCCGGCTCGAGATGTTCGGTGGCGCGATCGGCCGCGCAGGTCCACGTCAGCGACACCGTGACCGGAACCAGTTGACGCCCGCACATACGGCACTTGCCGGCGTTCGATTCGGTGACCGTCGTGTGCACGGGACACATCCATGCCGAGTCGAGCCGCACGGGCACTAGCGGCAGCTTGCAATAGGGGCAGACGCCAGGCTTCGACTCGAGGACGTCGGGATGGTGGATGCAGGTCATCGCGATCGGCGGCAGCGCCGGCGCAGCGGGCGGTTTGCCTCGCTGTGCGATGGCGGTCGCGAGCGTGAGCGCGACGATTGCCGCCGTCAGAATGGGTTTCATGGCCGCCGAGTCCATTATGCCTGCTGGAGGCAACGGAGGGGACGGAGGCAACGGGATCACACGGAGAAACGGAGGAACGGAGACTTTTGATCAAATTTTTCTCCGTTTCTCCGTTGCTCCGTGTTGGTCCGTTGGCTCCGTCGCCTCTGTTTCCTCCACACGGATGCTAGACTCACAGAAGTACGCCTCGACTCATCCTCGCGTCGATCGCGCTGATCCTGCTGCTCGGGCCGGGCGCCACCGGCGTCGTGTCGGCGCAGACGCCCTTCGACGCGGCTCAGGGCAGGCCCGACGGCGAACAAGTCTTCAAGCAAAGCTGCGCCTCGTGTCACACCGGCGCACCCGATTCACGCGCCCCCGGCCTCGACGCCCTCAAAGCCCGCACCCCCCAGGCCGTCATCGAAAGTCTGATGACCGGTGCGATGCGTCCGCAGGGGTCGCGCCTCAGCGGACCCGAGCGCCGGTCGGTTGCCGAGTTCGTGACCGGCAAGAAAGTCGGTGGCGATGTTACCGGCGCCGAGACGGGCCGGTGCACGGCTGCGACGGGCTCGCCGCGCGCAGGCAACAGCGGCCGCGCTGTCGCGTGGTCCGGGTGGAGTCCGACGATCACCAACACACGGTTCCAGTCGCGCGAGATGGCCGGCCTGGCTGCCGCCGACGTGCGGCGTCTGACGCTGAAGTGGGCGATCGGTTTCCCTGATGCGTCGGTGGCGTGGGCGCCACCCACTGTTGCGGGAGGCCGTCTCTACGTTGGCAGTCAGAACGGCACTGTCTACGCACTCGACGCGAAGACCGGATGCATCTACTGGACGTTCAGCGCGACGGGCGGTGTCCGCACCGCAATCGCCGTCGGTTCGGCGAGTGGCAGCGGCGGTACGATCGTGTACTTCGGCGACACGGCGGCCAATGCGTATGCACTGAATGCCGAGACTGGCCGCGTCGTGTGGACGCGCAAGGTTGACGAACATCCCCTGGCGCGAATCACCGGATCGCCGACGCTGCACGCCGGCCGTCTGTATGTGCCGGTCTCGTCGTACGAAGAATCGCAGGGCGCCGACCCGCGCTATGAATGCTGCACCTTCCGCGGCAGCGTCAGCGCGCTCGACGCCGCAACCGGGCGCGTGATCTGGAAGACGCTGATGATCACGGACCCGCTGCAGCGCCGTGGCACGAGCAGCGCCGGTGCCGCGTTGTGGGGACCGTCTGGCTCGGGGATCTGGTCAGCCCCGACGATCGACGAAGGACGCAAGCGTGTCTACGTGGCAACGGGTAACGCGTACAGCGCTCCGGCGCACAAGTCGAGCGACGCCGTCGTGGCGCTCGATCTCGACAGCGGCGCGATCCGCTGGATGCGTCAGGTCACGCCAGGCGACGTGTACTTGAGCAACTGCCGCGCCGGCAATCCGAATTGTCCAGAAACGAACGGACCTGACTTCGACTTCGGCAGCCCGCCAGTGCTCGCCCGCGCTGATGGCCGCGACGTGCTGGTGATCGCGCAGAAGTCGGGCATCGCGTTCGCGCTCGATCCCGCCCACGACGGCGAAGTGATGTGGGAGTACCGCGCCGGCCAGGGTGGTGTGCTCGGCGGCTTGGAGTGGGGCGCGGCCGTGGATGGCGAGAACGCCTACTTCGCCGTCTCCGACATCCTGCAGCCGAAGCCGGGCGGCATTCACGCCGTTCGACTCGCAACGGGGCAGCGCGCGTGGTTCACACCACCGCCGACGCCGGTGTGCGGCAACGGCCGCGGGTGTAATGCCGCGCAGTCTGCGGCAGTCACGGCGATCCCGGGCGTCGTCTTTTCGGGATCCAACGACGGCGCACTGCGGGCCTATTCGACGGCCGATGGCGCGGTCGTCTGGGAATTCGACACCAACAAGGACTTCACAACCGTGAACGGCGTGCCGGCGAAGGGCGCGTCACTGATTGGCCCCGGTCCGGTCGTTGCCGGTGGTATGGTTTATGTGAACTCGGGATATGGCGCGTTTGGCGGACGGCCTGGTAACGTACTGCTTGCCTTTGGCCTGGAATAGGCGAATAGGCAGATAAGGTGTAGCTCATGAGATTCGAGAAGCGTGCCCTGGGTCTCGTGCTCGTCGCGATTGTCTGGATTGGCGTGACCTCAACGGTCATGAACGGTGCGCCGCAGCAGGCCGCATCCGCCTCGGCAGCGGCGCCCACGTTCAGCGCCGACGTTGCCCCGATCATGTACGCCAAATGCGTGAGCTGCCATCGACCTGGCGAGGTCGCGCCGATGTCGCTCATCACTTTCAAGGACGTCAGGCCGTGGGCGGGCTCGATCCGCGACAAGGTCTCGTCGCGAGCGATGCCCCCGTGGCACGCCGATCGGCAGTACGGCGCGTTCCGCAACGAGCAGAGTCTGACTCCCGCCGAGATCGAGACGATCGTGAAGTGGGTGAATGCGGGCGCGCCCGAAGGCAATCCGTCGCGCATGCCGGCGCTGCCGAAGTTCCCCGAGGGCTGGCAGATCGGCACACCTGACGTCGTGCTCGAGATGCCGACCACCTATCAGATTCCGGCCAAGGGTGAGATTCCGTATCAGTACTTCGAAGTGGCGACCAACTTCACCGAGGACAGGTGGATGCAGGCGGGCGAAGTGCGAGCCGGCGATCGCGCACACGTGCACCACATCATCGTCTACGTGAAGGAGCCGACGCCGACGGCGCGTCCGAACATCATGACCAACCGGCCGATCCTGTCGGCGGCCCCGGCAGCGGCCGCGGCGCCCGCGGCGCCTCGTCCGGCTGCGCCTGCCACGCCTCGTCCAGCGACCGCTGAATCGCCTGTGGCACGCACCGGCGATCAGATGCTCGTGAACTGGGCGGTGGGTGAAGACTCACCAAGGTTCCTGCCGGGCATGGCCAAGCGCATCCCGAAGGGTTCGACGCTCGTCTTCCAGATGCACTACACGACCAACGGCACGGCGAGCAGCGACAAGTCGAAGATCGGACTCATCTTCGCGAAGGAGCCGCCGAAGCGTGAGGTGCGCACGGGGATGATCCTCAATCCGCTCTTCGCGATTCCGCCCGGCGCCAACAATCACGAGATCGCGGCCGAAGGGACGTTCACCGAGGACGTCAACGTGTGGAGCCTTCATCCGCACATGCACCTGCGCGGCAAGGACATGACCTACACGGCGACCTATCCCGATGGCCGCAGCGAGATCGTCCTGCGCGTGCCGAAGTTCGACTTCGGGTGGCAGACCGACTACTGGCTCGCCAAGCCGCTCGCGCTGCCGAAGGGCTCCAAGCTCCACGTGAGCGCGCACTACGACAACTCGACGGCGAACCGGGCGAATCCGGATCCGACGGCGACGGTCCGCTGGGGCGATCAGACCTGGGAAGAAATGATGATCGGCTTCTACACGTACACCGTGGAAGGGAAGGCCGCCGCTCCGAGCTCCGCGCAATAAACGAACGGCGGGTCTAAAGACCCGCCGCTACAACCTCTCGAAGCGAACGTCGTGGAGGCGGGTCTTCAGACCCGCCTTCGTTCACTTCGCCTTCTCAGCCGCTCTGGACCCACTCAGGATATTCCGCATCGAGTTGTTGCCTTCGTGGCACGCGTACTCGAACAGCGAATCATCCGGCTGCTTGGCAAGCGTGAGCGCTGCGGTCCACGGCTTGGTCCACACGCTCGGATCGTTCACGGTGACTTCGTAATTGATCCCATCGCCCTCGCGCGTGAAGCGCTCGATGATGTGCAGCGTCTCGCGCGAGCCGCGGAAGTTGGTCTTCTCGCTGAAATTCGTCGAATCGACGACGAGCGTGTTGCCCTCCCAGTGGCCGCGTGCGTCACCGTTGTAGCCGCGGATCGGCGTTCCGACATGGGCGGTCGTGCCGATCGGAATCACACGCGTGTCATGAATCATCTCGTAGGTGATCGCGACGGCGTTCGGCGACTGAACGATGCGCACGTTCGCGTTGTACACGGTAGGGAACATCACGCCGGGGACGCCGCGGCTGATGCAGCGCTCCCACAGGCTCAGATCCTCTGGACCGTTGAAGATCGCGGTGCCGCCAAAGGCGCCCAGCCCGGCAAACGTCCCTCCACCGCCGGCGCGTCCGCGACCCGTCGCGGGCCGCTGCTGCGCGAGCGGAGGCAGCCGGCCGTCCGGCGGATCGATTACGAGCGACGTGCGTCGCGACACCTTGCCGCGCTCCAGCCAGTGCGGTGGCGGAGAGGTTGCTGATCCGACGGCGCCGGCATTCGATCGATCGGCCGTCTCGAGATCGAAGTCGGCGCTGTCCGACGCGAGCTGCTTGTCGGCTTGCGCCCGCCGCTGTACGTACTCGGCATCGGTGAGGAAGCGCCGATCGCCGTACTGCGACTGCCGTTCGAACGGCACGCTGAGCTCCGCTTCGCTGCTAAATGTCCCCTGCAGATCCGGGTCGCCCCACGGCGTCTTGGGAACCGCCGGCCCTTGCGCGGCCGTCACGGCGGCAATCAAACCGGCGAGCGCCCCCGTCATCGCGACCACACGCCACGTCCTCATCTCGGACCTCCCTCGTTGGTCAATGGCCTTTTGCGCATTGGACATTGTGCCGTACGCATGGGCATTGTGCCTTCGCCGTGCGTCCAGACCGCTCCAAAAACCGTTCAAATCTACCGCCTCTTTCCCGATGAGGTGACATCGCCACGTCGGATTCGCGCAAACCGTGCATCGCCGCGCAGCGACTCCATCTTCGGATCGATCTCAATCGAGTAGAGGAACGCCGAGTTTTCCTGGTGCGCGCGTTCGAGCTCGATGCAGGCTTCCGCCCGCTCGCCGAGCGCCTCGCGCAGCATGGCCATGTAGTACGCATCCACGTATTCGGTACGGCGAAGCTGCTCGAGGTCGCCCAGGATGCGTCGCGCCTGGTCTGCGCGATTCATTTTCGCCAGACACGTCGCTTCGAGTGCGCGCGTCCACGGCAGGTTCAGCGACATCACCGAGCCGAGCTGGTATTGCTCCAGCGCTTCGTCGAGCCGGCCGGCACACTCGAGTGCCATCGCATAGTTGACGCGAGAGATCTGCAGGTACGGATGCAGCTCCATCGCTTTGCGGCCTTCCTCGATCGCGTCGCTCAACTCGCCGCGCCACATCCGCACCAGTACCATCGACGCGGGAAGCGTCGCCAGCAGCGGCTCGACCTGCGACGCGTGCTCGAGCGACTCGAGCGACTTGTCGAAACGCTTCAGCGTCGCGTACATCAACGCGCTGCGCACGTGCGCGGTCCCGTACGTCGGCCGCTCGCGGATCGTCTGTGCGAACTCCTCCTCGGCCTCCTCGAGACGATGCTCGAACATGTGCAGACCGTGGGCACGATTGCAGCGCAGCTCCGGACGCAGTCCGCCGGCGTCCACCGCGCGCTCGTGTGCCTCGAGGAATTCAGGGTAGACGTCGCGCGGCGCGCGCATGCCGAACGTCGCGAGCATCAGATAGCACGTGGACATGCCTTCCCACGCGCGGAAGTCGCTGCCGCATTCGCGCGCGGCGCGCTTGAAGCAGTCGATCGCGCGGTCGGCGCCTTCGCGCGTGCGCCGGTTCCAGTAGTGCCAGCCGGTGCGCACCAATTCTTCCGACGCCGGGACCTCGAGGCAGTAGCCGACCTTCGGACGATGGGTGATCCAGCGGCCGTACTCGCCGAGGCTCTTGCGCACCTCGCCAATCGTGACGTCCACCGTGTGGCGCGAGACGAACGTGCCTTCCCACGCCTCCGCCATCATCTGCTCGTAGCCGATGGATTGTCCGCTGTGACGAAGCAGCGTTCGCAGCGCCTGAAAGGCCTGCGGCCGCAGCTTGACCTCGACGCCGTCGCGAAGCAGACGGGTAGAGGACGGATCGAGGAGAAAGGGTCCGAAGCTGGTTTCCGACATGGGGGCGCCTGCACGCGTGGCGTCACCGGGGAATTTGCCGTCTTTTTGTTCTGCGGTCAAGAGATACGGCGCAGGGCGATTTGACGGCTTTTTGTAGTCCTTTCGCCACTGATCGCTCTACAATCGGCACCCATTCAAGCCATCCAACCAGCGGGGAAACGAAGGGAATCGTGTTCATGCGAGTGAAAGCCGCGTGCATCGTTGTCGCCTTATACGTGCTGCTGCCGTCAGCCGTGCACGCCCAGGCGTCGATTACCGGTGTCGTCAAGGACTCGTCCGGCGCCGTGCTTCCAGGCGTGACGGTCGAGGCGGCCAGCCCGGCGCTCATCGAGAAAGTTCGCACGGCGGTGACCGACGAGTCCGGGCGCTATCGCATCGTCGATCTGCGGCCGGGCACCTACACCGTCAACTTCACGCTGGCCGGATTCCAGTCGGTCCGTCGCGAGGGCGTGGAGCTCCCAGGGACGTTCACCGCCACGGTCGACGCCGACCTCAAGGTCGGCTCGATCGAGGAAACGATCACGGTGACCGGCGACTCGCCGATCGTTGACGTGCAGAGCATCCGCCGTCAGACCGTGCTCGACAACGACATCATCTCGTCCATCCCGGCAACACGCTCCTACAACAGCCTGATGCAGCTGATGCCCAATACCATCACGCAGGGCGGCGCGGCGATGGACACGCAGGTCGTGCCGGGCATGGTGGTGTTCGGCGGCGCCGGCGGACGCAACAACGAAGGCCGCGTGAGCATCGACGGTATCAGCGTCGGCTCGGCGTTCAACGGCGCCGGTGTGTCGTCCTACATCGCCGACGTCGGCAACGCCCGCGAGGTGACGATGATCACGTCGGGCGGCCTGGGTGAAGTCGAGGGCGGCGGCCCGGCGTTGAACATCGTGCCCAAGGAAGGCGGCAACGCCGTGCGTGGGAGCTTCTACGGCGCCGGCGTCACCGAAGGCATGATCGGCAGCAACTACAGCGAAGAGTTGCGCACGCGCGGTCTGACGACGCCCGGCCAGACGCGCAAGGTGTGGGACTTCAACCTCGGTGTCGGCGGACCGATCAGACAGGATCGCCTGTGGTTCTTCGGTACGTTCCGCGACGAGGGCAGCGAGCGCAGCGTGCCCGGCATGTTTGCCAACGCCAACGCCGGGGATCCGACGAAGTGGACTTACGTCGCCGATAGAACCCGGCCGGCGGTCAACGCAGCGTCGTACCGCATGATGGCGATGCGCCTGACCTCGCAGGTCACGCCGCGCAACAAGGTCACCGTGTTCTGGGACGAGCAGAAGCCGTGCGAGGGCGGTGCAGCCGCGGGCTACACGGGCAGCGCGTGCCGCACATCAGGCAACAATCTCGTCTACGGCGGATCGACAGCCGCGCCAACGCCGTCGGCCTCGGCGACGCTGGCGCCGGAGACTGCCGCTTACCGCGACTACGGCAACCGCCACTATCAGGCGAGGTGGACGGCTCCAGTCACCAACAAGCTGCTGTTGGAGGCCGGCATGGGCTCGTACCGCAGCCGCTGGGGCGGCAAGGAAGTCCCCGGGCTCAACGCGCAGAGCCTGATTCGCGTCGTCGAGCAGTGCGCGACCGGCTGCGCGGCCAACGGAAACATTCCTGGACTGACCTATCGCTCGGGCAACTGGTCCTCGAACATCAACTGGAACTCGCAGTGGAACGCCGCCATGTCGCTGGTCACGGGTAGTCACAGCATCAAGGTCGGCTATCAGGGCGCGCTGCTCTTCGACGACCGCAAGAACTTCACGAACTCGGAGTTCCTGCAGTACCGCTTCAACAACGGAGTGCCCGACCAGGTGACGATGTCGATCAGCGCGTTTCCAGTCCATCAGCGGGTGCGCAGCGACGGGTTCTACGTGCAAGAGCAGTGGACGCGGGGTCGCATGACGCTGCAGGGTGCGCTGCGCTACGACCATGCCTGGAGCTACTTCCCCGAGCAAACGGTCGGGCCGGTGCGCTTCTTCCCGACTGCGAAGACCTATCCGCACACCGTCGGTGTCGAGGGTTATCACGACCTGTGGCCGCGCGGGGGCGTGGCGTACGACCTGTTCGGGAACGGCAAGACGTCAGTGAAGCTCAACATCGGCCGCTATCTGGAAGCGGCGCAGAACGGCGGCCCGTTCATCGCTCTCAACCCGACCGGCCGCCTGTCGACGACGACGTCGCGGATGTGGGCCGATTCGAACAGCAACTTCCGCACCGACTGCGATCTGCTGAATCCCGCCGCGCAGAACCTGACCGCGACCGGGGGCGACATCTGTGGCGCCAACACCATCGCCAACTTCGGTACCGAGGTGTTCGAGTCGACGCTCGATCCCGCGCTGTTGTCGGGCTGGGGCGTGCGGTCCGGCGACTGGCAGGGGGGCGCGTCGATCCAGCAGGAAGTGCTCCCGCGCGTCGCCGTCGAACTCGGATACCAGCGACGGTGGCTGGTGAACTTTACTGCGACCGACAACCGCGCACGCAGCGCGGAGGAACACACGGCGTTCGGCATCAACATCCCGACAGACCCACGACTGCCAAACGGTGGCGGCGGTGTGCTGGAGGGGCTCTACAACGTCACGCCGACGGCGGCGACACGTCTGAACGACAACTTCCAGACGCTGTCCACCAACTTCGGGGACTACACGAACCTCACCAACTCGATCTACATGAACGTCTCCGCACGCCCGCGCTCGGGCCTGGTGCTGCAGGGCGGCTTCAACTCCGCCAACACCGGCGTCGACTACTGCGACGTTCGCAGCGCCATTCCTGAGTGGACAGTGCTCGGTGCGCAGTCGCCGACCAACCCGTGGTGTGACACGTCAACGGGCTGGGTGACACGATTCACCGGCCTCGGCACCTACACGATCCCGAAGGTCGACGTCCTGGTGGCAGGTACGTTCCGAAGCGATCAGGGCATCCCGCTGGCTGCGAACTGGGCGGCGCCCAACTCAGCGACCGTTGGTCTCAACCGGGCGTTCGCCGGCGTGGCGGGCACGACGGTGACCGTCAACTTGATCGAGCCGGGCACGCTCTACGGCGATCGCGTCAACCAGTTCGACCTGCGGTTCGCGAAGATCTTGCGCTTCGGGCGCACGCGCACCAACGTCGGCTTCGACATCTACAACATCGCGAACAGGGCGCCAGTGCTCGGTTACAACCAGACGTTCGTGCTGCCGTCGGCGACCAATCCGAACGGGTCATGGCTCACGCCGACGTCGGTGCTGCAGCCGAGGTTTGTGAAATTCAGTGCGCAGATAGACTTCTGATCGGGTCAACTCCCAACTGCCAACGCCCAACTACCAACCACTCCCAATTCCCAACTCCCAAGAACGTTCAATTGGGAATTGGCAGTTGGGCGTGGTTGGGAATTGGGAGTTGGTAGTTGGGAGTTGTCATCAGGCCTTGATCAAAGCCTGTATCTCTTCAAGCACCATGTCGGGCACATCTTCCTGCAGGTTGTGCCCGCCCGGCAGCGGCCGTCCGGTGACCTTCGTGCCGCGTTCCTTCCAGATCTTCAGCACGTCGTAGATCCGTCCCATCGGGCCCTTCTCGGCCCACAGCACGCGCAACGGGCACTTGATCTTGTTCTTCAAGTCCAGTTCGTCGTGCTTCAGATCGATCGACGCGCCGGCGCGATAGTCCTCGCACATGGCGTGGATGTTTTCCAGCGTGCTCGACGTGCGCAGATATTCGATCTGAATCTCGTTCGTGGCTTTCGCCTTTTGCCCCGCCGTGGATGCGAGGAGCTCGTTCTCCGGCCCGGGTGCGGCGCGAAGGTAGTTGAACCAGTGGAAGTACGCCTGGACGAACTGAATGTCCACGTGCGTGTAGAGGTAATAGGTCGGGATGATGTCGAGCACCGCCGCGTGCGTCACCTTGTCCGGGTGATCGAGACACATGCGGTGCGTGACACGACCGCCGCGGTCCTGGCCGATGACGGGGAACTTGTCGAAGCCGAAGTGCTTCATGACCTCGACTTGATCGAGCGCCATCGCGCGCTTCGAGTAGTTCACGTGCATCTCGCCGTCGGCCGGCTTGCTGCTGTCGCCGTAGCCGCGCAAGTCGGTGGCGATCACGGTGCGCGTCGCGGCGAGCTTCGGCGCCACCATCCGCCACGTGATGTGCGACTGGGGTGCGCCGTGGAGCAGCAGAACGGGCGGTCCCGATCCGCCGATCACACCGTTGATCTCGGCGCCGGTGGTTTTTACTCGGAACGACTTGAAGCCAGGGAACCACTTCGTGGTGTCCGTGGGCGCCTGGGCCGAGGCGGGGCGCGCAGCAAAGCTCGAGGCCACGCCAAGCGCGGTCATCTGCATCAACAGGTCGCGACGATCAATGTGCTTCATGGCGAGGAATCGTAATGCAAAATGCAAAATGCGGAAGGCAAAAAGGTGGCAATTCAGATGGGCGCAGTGCGGGGCCAGTTGGTCGCGCGCTCGTAAGCGTCCGCTACGCGCAGCATGGTCGCTTCGTCGAACATCCGACCGATCACCTGGAAGCCGATCGGTAGTGTCTCCGATCCTTCAGTAAACCCACACGGGATACTGACACCGGGGAACCCGGCCAGATTCACGCTGACCGTGAAGATGTCCGCGAGATACATCTGTAGCGGATCGTCCGTCTTTTCACCGAGCCTGAACGGCGGAATCGGACTCGTCGGCATGACGATGACGTCGGCCGCCTCGAACGCGCGCTCGTAGTCGCGGCGGAGAAGCGTGCGTACCTGCTGCGCCTTCAGGTAGAACGCGTCGTAATAGCCGGCGCTCAGGACGTAGGTACCCAGCATGATGCGGCGCTTCACCTCGGCGCCGAACCCTTCATCCCGCGTCCGGCTGTACATCGTGGTCAGCGTGTCGTCCTTCGTCGTCGGGGAGCGATGCCCGTACTTCACGCCGTCGTAGCGCGCGAGATTCGAGCTCGCCTCCGCGGTGCAGATCAGGTAGTAGACCGGGATCGCGTACTTCGCGTACGTGAGGTCCACGTCAACGAGCGTTGCCCCGGCATCGCGCAAGACGTCGAGCGCCTTGTCGAACGCGCGCCTGACCGCATCGTCTACACCGTCGGCGACGAAGGCGCGCGGAACGCCGACGCGCAGGCCTCGAATGTCGCCCGTCAGCGCGGCGCTGAAGTCAGGTACCGGTTCCGGTGCCGAGGTCGAATCCATCGAATCGCGGCCCGACAGCGCCGACAGTGCCAGCGCAGCATCGCTCACCGTTCGCGTGAACGGACCGATCTGGTCGAGCGACGAGGCGAACGCCAGCAGGCCGTAGCGTGAGACGCGTCCATACGTGGGCTTGAGTCCGACCACACCACAGAATGAGGCCGGCTGCCGGATCGATCCACCGGTATCCGATCCAAGCGCAAGTGGGACGCACTGCGCCGCGACCGCGGCTGCCGAGCCGCCGCTCGATCCACCGGGCGTGCGATCCGTCGCCCATGGATTGCGGACAGGCCCGTACGCCGAGTTCTCGTTCGACGATCCCATCGCGAATTCGTCGCAGTTCGTCTTGCCGACGATGACCGCACCGGCCGATTCCAGCTTCTCGACGACGGTCGCGCTGTACGGAGGATGAAAGTTATCGAGAATCTTCGACGAGGCCGTTGTGCGGACGCCCTTCACGCACAAGTTGTCCTTCAGCGCGACAGGCACGCCGGCCAGCGGCCCGAGCGTGGCGCCAGACGCGCGCTGCTGGTCGATCCGCTGCGCACGTTCCATCGCGCGCTCGGCGACCACATGGTTGAAGGCATTCAGCGACGGATTGATCGTCTCGATTCTCGTCAGCGCGGTGCGGCAGACTTCGGCGGCCGAGGCCTTGCCGCTGACGATGGCCTCGCGGATGTCGCGTGCGGTGGTGAAGGCCGTCATCAGAAGTCCTTCAGCTGATGACGCGTCATCCGATGACTCGCGGCACACGGAAGAGGCCGGCCTCCGGTGCTCCATCGGGCGCGTTGGCGATCGCGTCGCGGGTATCGAGCGATGGCTTCGCCTCGTCAGGACGCTCGTCGCCGTGCGCGTTGACATGAGCGGTGGCTTCGACGCCGGTCGTATCGACGCCCTGCACCTGCTCGGCGTACGCCAGGATGTCGGCAAGCTGCTTGGTGAAGAGCTCCTTCTCGTCGCGCGTCAGCTCGAGATTCGCCAGCCGGGCGATGCGCTCGACGTCGGCGATTGTGAGTGTAGTGGACACCTTGCGATGCTATCGCCTCGCAAGGTCAAAGGGCAAAAGCCCGCCTTCGCGCGAAGCGCTTCGGCGAGGTCTCGCCGTAGCCTTGGCGGAGGCGGAGCAAAGGGCAAAGGCGAGGTCAAGGTAGGATCGAGTGATGGGGTCGGTCAGGCGCACATCGGTCGCCGGCACCTGGTATCCGGACAATCCCGCGCGGCTGGTGTCGCAGCTGGACGGCTACCTCGAACGCGCCCGTATTGAGGATCCTGACGGCCGGCTCCGCGCGATCGTCGCGCCGCACGCCGGACTGATGTACTCGGGTCCGGTAGCCGCTTACGCCTACAACGTTGCGCGCCGGCATCAGCATTCAGCCCTCGTGCTGATTGGTCCATCCCATTTCGTGTCGTTCGCGGGCGTCTCGATCTGGCCGGATGGGCAGTGGGAGACGCCGCTCGGGCCGGTTGCCGTCCACGGCGAGCTGGCCGCGGCGCTGCGGTCGGAGACGAGGCAGATCGTCGAGCTGCCGGCGGCGCATGGCCGCGAGCACTCGCTCGAAATGCAGATGCCGTTCATTGCCCACGTGTTGCCTGACGTGCCGATCGTGCCCATGGTCATGGGGCACCAGACGCGGGAGACGGCCTTCGCGCTCGGCGCGGCCCTCGCGGAGGCGGTCGCGGCGCACGCGCCGGACGCGCTGCTCGTCGCCAGCAGCGATCTCTCGCATTACGAAGACGCCACGACGGCCGCGGCGCTCGATCACCAGGTGATTGAGCACGTCGAGCGGCTCGATCCCGAAGGATTGATGCAGGCGATTGAACGGGAGCCGCGACACGCCTGTGGCGGCGGGCCGATGGTGGCGGTGCTCGACGCGGCGCGCCGGCTCGGCGCCACGCACTCGCGACTGCTAGAGTATGCCGACTCCGGCGACGTGTCCGGTGACAAGTCGTCGGTCGTCGGCTACATGGCGGCAGCGATATGGTGATTGGCCCAGACGATCAACGGCGTTTGCTCGACCTGGCGCATCGCGCCCTCGAGGCGCGGGTTCGCCATGCCGGTCTTCCGGACATCGACGGCTCGCTTGCTCCAGACGTCAGGCGCGGCGCGTTTGTGTCGATCTTCCACGACGGCGAACTGCGCGGCTGCCTGGGTCGGCTCAACTCACAACTCCCGATCGCCAGCCTGGTGGCCCAGTTGGCGCAGGCCGTCGCCGATTCCGATCCCCGGTTCGATCGTGTGACGCCGCAGGAACTCGCCGGCATCGGGTTCGAAATCTCCGTGCTGACCCGCGAGCGCGAGATCCAATCCGTGGACGAGATCGAGCTGGGTCGTCACGGACTGATCGTCGAGCAGGGGACCAATCGGGGCCTGCTGCTGCCGCAAGTACCGACCGAGCACGGGTGGGATCGCGACACGTTCCTCGATCACACGTGCCTCAAGGCGGGGCTCGCCGCTGACGCGTGGCGCCGCGGCGCGCGCATCTTCGTCTTCGAGGCGCAAGTGTTCGGCGAACGCGCGCATGGATAACGTCTGCCACACGCTGGTCGGCGCCGCGTGCGGCGCCGCCGGCCTCAATCGTCGTACTCGCTTCGGCGCGGCCACGTTGATGCTCTCGGCCAACCTTCCCGACGTGGACGTCTTCGTGTTCGCGACCACGACGCCATGGATCGAGTTCCGCCGCGGGTGGACGCACGGCATCCTCGCGCAGATCATCCTGCCCGTGGCATGGACCGCGATCGTCTGGCTCTTCGATCGGTTCAGGCGGTCGAGGGGCTCCGAAGGCGAGCGTTCGTTCCACGCCGGATGGACGCTGCTTTTGGCATTCGTCGGCGTCTACTCACACGTGTTCCTCGACCTCTTGAACAACTACGGCGTCCGCCTGGCAAGTCCGATCAGTTGGCGATGGTTCTATGCCGACGCGATCTTCATCGTCGATCCGTGGATGTGGCTGATGCTCGCGATTGGCATCTGGCTGACCGGGTCTCGAGGCCGGCCGCGCGCGGCGCGCGTCGCGCTCGTCGCGGTGACGTGTTACGTCGTTGTGATGCTGATGTCGGGCTCGGCTGCGCGCGGGATCGTCGCCGATTCGTGGAAAGAGGCGCACGGCGTCGAGCCGCAGGCACTGATGGTCGGCCCGCTGCCGTTGTGGCCGTTCTCGCGGCAGGTGATCGTTGACGCAGGCGATCACTACGAATACGGCGTGTTCTCGTGGGGACAGCGGGCAGTGACGTTGGTTCCCGAGAAGATTCCCAAGAACAGCACCTCGCCGGCCGTCGCGCTCGCGCGACGCGACAACAATATCCGTGCGTTCCTCGTCTGGGCTCGATTCCCGTTCTGGACCATCGAGCCCACGTCTGACGGCACGAAGGTCACAGTGTCGGATATGCGCTTTGCAGGGAGGAACGGGTTCTTCGCCTCGACGATCCTGCCAGCCGTCGGACAATAATGACCAGAGACATGCGCCAAGTGATCGCCGTTGTCGGCGTGCTGCTGGTAGCGGCCGTGTTGCCGACCCGCACGACTGCCTGGGGCTACGAGGCCCACAAATTCATCATGGACCGGGCGATCGGCTTGCTGCCGTCGGAGATCCGGCCCCTCTTCGAGCAGAACCGATCAACGCTCATTGAACACGTCATCGATCCGGACCTGTGGCAGATTGCCGGCTTCGACGACCAGGAGGATCCCAATCACTTTCTCGATCTGGATTGGGAAGGGTACGGAAAGTACCCGTTCGCCGGGCTGCCGCGTGACTATACGGCGGCCGTCGCGAAGTTTGGCAAGAAGCGCGTCGATGACAACGGCAAGCTGCCGTGGCGCACCGAGGAAATACACGGGGAATTACGCCGGGCGTTCGAGTCGTACGGGCGGCGAGGCGCGTTCGGCCGCTTCGACGTCCTCTTTTTCTCAGCGTGGCTCACGCACTATGTCAGCGACGCGCACGTGCCGTTTCACGCGGTCCTCAACTACGACGGTCAGCTGACCGGACAGCACGGCCTCCACGCGCGCTTCGAGGCGTTTCTCTTCGAGCGCTATCGCGATCAGTGGACGATCGCGCCGAAGCCGATCCCGCCCATCAGGAATTCTCGCGACTACATTTTCGACGTCGTCCTCGAGGGCACGCAGCTGGTGCCGCCGATCCTCAAGTCGGACCTCGACGCCATCGGCACGCGCGACGAATACGACGATGCCTACTATGCGGCGTTCTTCAAGGCGAATCGCGCGGTGGTGGAGCGCCGGCTCAATGAATCGATCGCCGCATCGGCAGCCATGATTGCCGGAGCGTGGGAAGCCGCGGGGAAGCCGCCGGTCCCGGTGAATGCCAATCCCAAGCCGACGTCACAACGGCGGCGTCGAACTCCCTGACTTCGTGACCGTTTTCGCCACCGCCTCCGCCTTCTCTTTCGCGGTCTTCAGCCATCGCCGCGCCCACGCGAACTCGAGCCCGAGGATCCCAAGGCCGATCGGGATCACCACGATGGCCGGGCCCGGAAGCACGATCATCGCGACGCCGATGGCGAGCACCGTGAAGCCGACAATCGAGATGGCGATGCGTTTGGCGAGGCGATACGCGACGTTGAGCATGGGGGGTGGGTCGGTAGGCTCCTGCCATCATGACATACCAGGCACGTCCCTAAGGACGTCCCCTACGAACTACAGTCGTGCCCTACGCGGTACAATCGACGCCCGGTGAAGCTGCGCGAACTCGCCGAACGCCTCGACTGCCGGCTGGAGGGTGACGGAGACGTTGAAATCCGCCGTGTCGCGGGCATTCAGACCGCCGAGTCAGGCGACGTCACCTTTCTCGCCAATCCGAAATACGAAAAGGCGCTGCGCGCCACGCGCGCCTCGGCTGTCATCCTCAAGGAAGATGCGTCGCCGGCACCGTGCGCGATGCTTCGCGCGAAAGATCCCTACCTGGCGTTTGCGCGCGCCGTGGGTCTCTTCGCGCCAGACTCGCGTCCGGCGCCAGGCGTGCATAACCTCGCGGCGGTGGCGTCAGATGCGCAGCTGGGTGCCGGCGTATCGCTTGGCGCGTTCGTGGCCGTTGGCGAGGGCGCGGTGATCGGCGATCGCACGATCGTCTATCCCAACGTCACCGTCGGTCCGGGCGCGCGCATTGGCGCCGACTGCGTGATCCACTCGAACGTCTCGATCCGTGAGCGGGTGACGATTGGCGATCGCGTCATTCTCCAGAACGGCGTGGTGATTGGCGGCGACGGCTACGGCTTCGTGCGGCGCGGCGACGGCACACACGAGAAAATCCCGCAGGTCGCCACCGTCGTCATCGAAGACGACGTGGAGCTGGGCGCCAATACGACCGTCGATCGGCCGGCCGTCGGCGAGACGCGAATCAAGGCCGGCACCAAGATCGACAATCTCGTGCAGATCGGCCACGGCGTGACCATCGGTCGAAACGTGCTGCTGGCGGCGCAGGTCGGCATCGCCGGCAGCACCGACCTTCACGACGATGTGGTGTTCGGCGGGCAGGTGGGCGTCGGGGGCCACCTGACGATCGGCCGCGGCGCCGTCGCCGTTGGACAGTCCGGCGTCACCAACTCGCTCGAGGCGCGCGCCATGGTCGCCGGCTACCCGGCGATCGACAGTCGCGAATGGCGCAAGGCCTCCGTCCTTTTCAAGCGACTGCCCGAGCTCAAACGCCGCATTGAAGCTCTCGAGACGCGCATCGCGCGGTTACTCTCGTCGAGCGCCGACTCCAAACCCGAGAGGTCCCCCGAGTGAGACAGTCTGTTCGATTCCCCCAGCTCACCCTGGCGGCACTGGCGCTGGTGCTGTGTGCCCGCGCCGCCGCCGGTCAAACACCCACCAGCGATCCTCAACCACCACCCAAAGTGGAGCTGCTGCCGCGGTCCGCGTTTCACCTGTCGGCCGAGCATCTGTCGGGAGAAGACGTGATGTTCGTCTGGGACACGAACTTCGGCGGCTGGCTCGACGTGATCGATTACCGCACCGGGCGCGCCACGTTCGTGGCCAACTACCAGGCGATTCTCGGCGACGAGTTCCGCCACTTTGATCCCAATCAAGGCAACTACATCCTCAGCGGATCCGGATCGATGCGCGCACGATACGCCGAGGTGTCGGGTGTCTTCTACCATCAGTCGCGCCACCTCGCCGATCGTCCCAACCGCGTCGCGGTCGCCTGGAACATGATGGGCGCACGCGTGGAGCGTGAGGTGAAGGCCAGGCGAGCGCATGTGGATGCGCGTCTCGATGTCCGCGGCGTGGTGGCGAAATCGTTCGTGGACTACCGCTGGGAGATCGAAACGGCCGTGCGCAGCGACGTGCAGATTCGACCGTCGGTCGGGCTGCTGCTCTCTGGTACGGTGCGTCGCCTCGGCGTAGACGGATCGCAGGATCGCGGTGACCAAACAGGGTTTCGCGGCGAAGCCGGCGTGCGTCTGGAGGGACGGGCCGGCGCGATGGAGCTGTTTCTCGCCGTCGAACGGCGCATCGATCCCTATCCGCTACAGTTTGGCACTGCGAGCTGGGCGACCGTCGGCTTTCGTCTGCTGAGCCGCTAACCTCTGGGATAATTGTTCAATGCTTTTCCCCGGCTCGCGCCTGCCGCAGCGACCGGCGCTCGGCGCCGCCGTGGCAATCGCTGCAGCACTCGTCGCGATCGCGCTGTCGCCGCTCGATGCGGCGGTACGGCCGCCGAAGCTCCAGTATCAGATCTCCACGCTGCCCAACGGCATGCGGGTGATCCTCTCCGAGGATCACTCGACGCCGATCGTGCATGTGTCGGTGTGGTATCACGTCGGCTCGAAGAACGAGCGTGCCGGCCGCACCGGCTTTGCGCATCTCTTCGAGCACATGATGTTCAAGGGATCGAAGAACGTCGAGCCGGATTCACATACCTCGATCATTGCCAGCGTCGGCGGGCGCAGCAACGCCTACACCACTGAAGATGAAACGGTGTTCTGGCAGACGCTGCCGGCGCACTATCTGCCGCTGGCGCTGTGGCTCGAGGCCGATCGCATGGCGACGCTGCGTGTGGACGAGGAAGCGTTCCGTCGCGAGCGTGAGGTCGTCAAGGAAGAGCGGCGGATGCGCGTCGAGAACCAGCCGTACGGCCGCCTCTCGGAGATCATCTTCGACCACGCGTTCAGCACGCACCCATACAAGCATCCGACGATTGGCAGCATGGCCGATCTCGAGGCGGCATCGATCAACGACGTCCGCGACTTCCACCACACCTATTACGTGCCCGAGAACGCCACCGTCACTGTGGTTGGCGATTTCGACTCGCAGCAGGCGCTTCAGCTGGTGACGCAGTACTTCGCGCGCGTGCCGAAGGCGACGAGGCCCGTGCCGCGCGACATTCCGAAGGAGCCGCCACAGACGAAGGAGCGGCGAGCCGTCGTCGAAGAAGCGTGGCCGCTCCCGGCCGTCGTCGTGGCGTATCACGTCACCTATGACGGGCATCCCGACGCCTACCCGCTGCACATTGCCGCGAAGATCATGTCGGACGGGCAGAGCGCGAGAATCCCGCTCGAGCTGATGTACAAGAAACGGATCGCGCTGACCGCCTTCGGCAGCGGCAACATCACCGAGGACCCGAATCTGTTTTACGCGGTCGCCATCGTCCAGCCGGGGCAGACGCCGCAAGCGGCGGAGCAGGCGCTCGTCGCTGAGTTCGACAAGCTGACGAAGGAGCCGGTCCTCGCCAACGAGTTGCAGCGCGCCAAGAACCAGTGGACCCGCGACTATATCGTCAGCCGCGAGTCCAACGAGGACAAGGCGCGTCATCTGGCGCACTCGGCGGTGATTCACAACGACATCGGCGCTGCCGACGGCGAGTTCGACATATTCATGAACGTGACGCAGGCCGACGTGCTGCGTGTCGCCAAGACCTACTTCACGCCCAACAATCGCGTGGTCCTCCACATCCTCCCGAAGGCTGGAGGGTCCCGATGAGCACGCGATTGGGAGTTGCCCGCCGCCGCTTGTCGACCACGCGTGACAAGCTCCGGCGAGGTCTCGCCGAAGCGCGCCCCGTTGCCTGGGCGCGAAGGCGGAGGCGTTGGAAGTGGTTGGGCGTTGGAAGTTGGGCGTTGGGAGTTGCGTTGTGCGCGTCAGTCGCGAACGCACAACTCACCAGCTGGCCGACAGAATCCGCGCCGCGTCCGTTGGCGCCGAAGGAGTTCAAGTTCCCGCCTTACGAGATTCGCACGCTGTCGAACGGGATGCAGGTGATGGTAATCCTGCATCACGAGCAGCCGGCCGTCACGATGCGCCTGCTGACGCGCGTCGGCGCGGCGCAGGATCCGCAGGGCAAGGGCGGCGTCGCGGAGCTCGTCGCGCACCTGCTCGATCAGGGCACGACGACCCGGCCGGCGCAACAGATCGCCGAGCAGATCGACTTCATTGGCGGGGCACTCGGCACGGGCTCGGCCACCGACCTCACCTACGTCAACGCCATCGTGATGAAGGATTCGTTCGCCTTCGGCATGGATCTCGTCGGCGACATCATCAGGAACCCGGCGTTCGCACCTGAAGAGATCGAGCGTCAGCGCGAGCGGGCGGTGTCGTCGCTGCGCGTCAGCGACGAAGACCCCGACTACGTGGCCTCGGTCACCTTCGATCGTCTGGTCTACGGCTTCCATCCGTACGGGCTGCCGGGCAGCGGCACGCCCGAGACGCTGATGGGCATCACGCAGGACGACCTGCGTCAGTTCCATCGCCAGTACTTCGTGCCGAACAACATGATCCTCGCCATCGTCGGCGACGTAACCGGCGAGGAAGCGTTCGCGCAGGCCGAGCGAGTCTTCGGCAAGTGGACGCGCGGCGAGGTGCCGTCCTGGAAACCCATCGACCCGCCGCCGCCGACCCGCCGGCTCATCGTCGTTGACAAGCCGGATTCGGTGCAGACGGAGATTCGCGTCGGTCAGCTGGCGATTCCGCGCAAGCATCCCGACTATCTGGCGTGGGACCTGACGGTGAAGATCCTTGGCGGCGAAGGCGCGAATCGTCTCCACCGCGTGCTGCGGTCGGAGCGCGGCCTGACCTATGGCGCCGAGGCCAACAGCCAGGCGATGAAGCAGTCTGGCGATTTCGTCGCCGAGACGAATACCCGCACCGAGACGACCGGTGAAGCGCTGCGGCTGACCGTCGAGGAGTTCGCCAAGCTGCAGCGGCAGCGCGTGTTCGAACGTGAGCTCGCCGATGCGCAGGCGTATCTCGCCGGCAGTTTCCCGCTCACCATCGAAACGCCGAACGACATCGCCACCATCGTGCTGAACGCGCTGTTCTACGAGCTGCCGCTCGAGGAGATCAGCACGTTCCGCGAACGCGTGCTGGCGATCACCCCGGACGACATCCAGCGCGTCGCCCGTCAATACATCAAGCCCGACCGCCTGTCGATTGTTCTGGTCGGCAACGCCAAGGGTTTCGTCTCGCAGCTGCGTGCCGTTGGCTTCACCGACTTCGAGATCATTCCGATCGACCAGCTCGATCTGATGTCGGCGACGCTGAAGAAAGAGCCGCGCCGAGCCTCGGCCACAACGGGCGCCACCGCGCGTCCCTAATCACGTCGGCTCCGTCGATGCGAATCATGATCTCCTGCGGCGAGGCGTCAGGCGATCTGTATGCCGCCGCCCTCACCGCAGAACTGCAGGCCCGGCAACCCGACGCCGAGATCTTCGGCTTCGGCGGACAGCGTCTCAAGGCGGCAGGCGGACATCTCATCGGTGACTACGGCGGGCTCTCGGTCACAGGTCTCACCGAGGCGATACGGGTTGTGCCGCGTTCGTTTGCGATGCTGCGGCGTCTCGTGGACGCGGCACGTGAGTTGCGTCCGCACGTCTTTGTGGCCGTTGATTCGCCCGATTTCAACTTCAGGCTGCTCGCCGCACTTCGTCGTCTTGGCATTCCCATCGTCTATTACGTGAGCCCGCAGCTGTGGGCGTGGCGTCCGGGCCGTATGGAGACGATGAAGACCTACGTCGACCGCGTGCTGGTGATCTTCCCGTTCGAAGAGGCGCTGTACCGAGATGCAGGGGTCAATGTCCAGTTCGTTGGACACCCGCTCGTCGATCTAGCCAAGGTCGGGCAGCCGCGCGAGGCGTTCCTCCACGAACGTGGGCTGGTGCCGACGGCGCCGACGGTGGCGCTGCTGCCCGGCAGCCGCAAGAACGAGTTGGACCGTACCGTCCCAGTCATGGCCGAGACGATCCCGCTGATTCTCGACCGCGTTCCTGATGCCCAGTTCGTCGTCGCATGCGCGCCGGGGATGGCGGACTCACAATTCGGGCCGCTCGTTGACGATGACCTCGACGCGGACGTCGTGCTGGTGCGCGATCGGGCAGACGATGTGCTGGCCGCGTCGGACGTGGTGATCACGGCATCGGGCACGGCAACCATTCAATGCACGTTGCACGAAAAGCCGATGGTCGTCGTCTATCGGCTGTCGCCGCTGACATATCGTCTGGTCAAGCCCTTCGGCCACGTGGACATGTATGCGATGCCGAATCTCGTCGCCGGCCACCGCATCGTGCCCGAGCTGATTCAGTCCGACTTCACGGCGGAGCGCACGGCGGCGGAGGCGCTGACATTTCTCACCAACCGCGATCTGTACGAGCGCACGCGCCAGGCGCTCATTCACGTGCGCCAGCAGCTTGGACCGCCGGGCGCCAGCGCGCGCGCCGCACAGGCGGTGCTCGAAGTGGCGCACGGGTCACTCGCGGCAAGAGGTTCTAATGACTAATCGTTCGGCTCGTTCCAGAGTCGCCGCCGCCGTCGGCGTCGTCTGTGTGATTGCGTCGGCGTCAACGACGGCGATGGTCGTCGTGCCTGCCGAATTCTCCGAGATGGTGACGACCTCAGATCTCGTTGTCCATGGACGGGTCGTCGCCACGCGTCCTCAGCTCGTGGGCGATCGCCGAACGATCGAGACGGTGATCACGGTCACTGTGCTCGATGCGCTCAAGGGGCAGCCGGGTGAGACGGTGTATTTCCGCGTGCCCGGTGGTCAGATCGGGCGCTATCGCCGATTCATGGTTGGCGCACCGGAGTTCGTCTCCGGAGAAGAAGTTGTGCTGTTCCTGAAGGGACGGCCGCCCGTCGTGCCATTCCCATTCGGCCTCAGCCAGGGCGTGTATCGAGTGGTGCGCGACGCCAATGGCCGCAGCGTTGTCACGCCGCCAGTCGTCGCGGAGGCCGCGGGCCGTGTAGTACGAGGCGATCCCTCGCGACGTCCGGTCGAACTGTCAGTGTTCGCGAACAATGTGCGCGCGATCGCGGAGCGACGTCAGTGAGGCGCGCGCTCACCGTTCTCGCCATTCTGCTCTGCGCCGCTCCGCGGCCTGCGCAGGCGTATCTGCACCTGACGGTGTCAACCGGGTCAACGCAGACGCCGCTCAAATGGGACGTGTCGCGCGTGCGCTGGTTTGCCACCGATCGTGGCGCGAGTGGCATCACGGCCGCGCAGTTCCAGACCGAGCTGGCCAGTTCGTTCGCCACCTGGGAAACGGTGCCGACGGCGTCGATCGCCTTTCAGTTCGTCGGCTTCACGTCGGCCACTCCCGACGACGACGATGGCATCTCGGTGCTGGGCTTCCAGTCGGAGCCGGATCTCGACCGCGTGCTTGGCGCGACCTCGTTCGTGGTGGACACGACGACCGGCGAAATCGTCGAGTCCGATGTCTTCTTCAACGCGATCTTCACGTGGTCCACCGCGGCGGCGGGCGAGGCCGGACGCTTCGATCTGCAGTCGGTCGCTACCCATGAGATCGGACACTTCGTCGGGCTCGGGCATTCGGCGCTCGGCGAAACGGAAATCCGGCCTGAAGGCGGGCGCCGCGTGTTCGCCACCGGAGCGGTGATGTTTCCGATTTCGCTTGGTCGCGGCGTCACCAAGGACCGCCAGCTTCAGCCCGACGACATCGCCGGCGTGTCAGCGCTGTATCCCGACGGCGACTTCAGCGACACGACTGGGGCGTTGAGCGGGCGTGTGACGGTCAACGGCACCGGTGTCATTGGCGCGCACGTCGTCGCGTTCAATCCCAGGACCGGCACGCTCATCGGCGGGTTTTCGCTGGGGCAGGGCGGGACGTTTCAAATTGCCGGCCTGTCGCCTGGTGCACATGTGCTGCGCGTGGAGCCGATCGACGATGCCGATGTGGACAGCTTCTTTTCGCCAAGCGGCATCAACGTGGACTTCCAGGTGACGCTTCATTCACAGCTGGTCGTTGCGCCGAGCGGAGGCGCGAGCGATCGATTCGACGTCGCAGTGCGGCCGAAGTGATCTCGAGGCGATCGATGCTGCGCACGTCGTTCATCACCTTCATCGTGGCGTTGACCACCTCGTCTGCCCTTGCGCAGACGGTTCCGCCTCTTCATCGCCTGCAGCTCGCGGGCGGAATCGGATTCCTGAGCGGCGCCGGGCTGGGAGATGCCGACGCCAACCTCCGTTCCGCCACCTCGAACGATCCCTATCGACTGTTTGCGACGAGCAGCGAGCTGGCGAACACGACCGCGCTGGACCTGCGAGCAGCCGTCGATCTCACGCGCCGATTCGGACTCGAGGCGCACGCCCTCTACGGGCATCCGGAGCTGCAGACCAGCGTCACCGGTGACGTCGAGAATGCGCCCTCGCTGACGGCCGTCGAGCGGCTCGATCACTATCTGATCGACGGCGGTGTCGTCGTCATGCTGGACGAACTTCGCGTAGCAGGCTGGCAGCCGTTTGCCGTCGGCGGCGCCGGCTATCTGCGACAGCTGCACGAAGGTCTCCTGCAGACTGAGGAAGGCCACCTGTTCTACGTCGGCGGCGGCGCCCGGCGTCTGCTGACGTCGCGCAACAAAGGATTCCTGCGCGGCCTCGGCGCGCGTGGCGACGTTCGCTGGAATATTTTGTCAGGCGGCATCACTGTCGAGGACAAGACGCGCAACCAGATCGCGGTGAGCGGAAGCGTCTTTGTGGTCTTCTAGTCAGGTCAAAGGGCAAAGGTCAAAGGGCAAAGGCGAGGACAAAGGGGCAAAGTACAAGGTCCAGGTCAAAGGTCTAGGTCAAAGGTCTAGGTCGAGGGTCTAAGTGGTAGATCCACCCTCTTGATCGCGGAGTTTGGATGTCACCACGATTTTTCCGAGAATGCGCGCCAGCTGGCGGCCCTCGTCGAGTAACGCGAGACATTGCTTCCGCTCCCCAAGATTCCTCGCCGCGCTGAACTCCTTTCTCGATGAGCCGCCGAGTGCCTCCTCCCGGTTGCCGCCGATGGATCCCGCAGCAGCCGCGAGCTGCTCGATCAATTTCTTGGTCTTCGGTCCAAGCGAGATCGTGTCGACAAATGCGAGTACCGCGACGAAGAACTTGTGCGAACGTTCATCGATGCCTCTCTCGTCGTCTCGTTTCATGACTACGACAACGAGCACGCGGAATGCCAGGGTTGTCGATCGGCCAAACGTTCGGCGATTTCGTAGGCGGTAGTCGAAACGTTTCAGAAGCTGCTGTTCGAGCCAGCCCAGAAGTACGAAGGATGTGCCACCTGAGACCTAGACCTCGGACCTAGACCTCGGACCGACCTAGACCTCGGACCTAGACCTTGTACCTTGCCCCTCCGTCCTCGCTTTTGCCCTTTGACCTTTGCCCTTTGACCTTGCGTAGTTCGCCGTCGAGTTATCATCAGAGATCATGCCCACGCTGAATACCTTCGGTACCCGCACTGAGATCCGCGTCCTCGATCAACCCGTCCAGATTTACAGCCTCCCCGCCCTCGAAAAGGCCGGATTTCCGGGCGTCTCGCGACTGCCGTACTCGATGAAGATCCTGCTCGAGAACCTGCTGCGGCGAGAGGACGACGCGTTCGTCAAGGCCGACGATATTCGGGCAGTGGCGCAATGGAATGCGACGGCGAACGTCCAGAAAGAGATCTCCTTCATGCCGGCGCGGGTGCTGCTGCAGGACTTCACGGGCGTGCCGTGCGTCGTCGATCTGGCGGCGATGCGCGATGCGGTGATCGCGCTCGGCGGCAACCCCGTTCGTGTGAATCCGCTGCAGCCGGTCGAGCTCGTCATCGATCACTCGGTGCAAGTGGATTATTTCGGCCGCGCCGACGCGTTCGCGCTCAATGCGGAGCTCGAGTTCTCACGCAACCGGGAGCGATACGCCTTTCTTCGCTGGGGCCAGCGCGCGTTCAATAACTTCAAGGTCGTGCCGCCTGACACGGGCATCGTTCATCAGGTCAACATCGAGTATCTCGCCCGCGTGGTCGTCGCGGAGGACGTGAATGGTGTACAGCAGGCGTATCCCGACACGCTGGTCGGCACCGACTCGCACACGACGATGGTCAACGGCCTGGGCGTCGTCGGGTGGGGCGTCGGCGGTATCGAGGCCGAGGCCGCGATGCTCGGTCAGCCGAGCTCGATGCTGATTCCACAGGTCCTCGGCTTCCGACTCACGGGATCGATGCCGAAGGGCGCGACGGCTACTGACCTGGTGCTCACGATCACCGAGGTCTTGCGCAAACACGGCGTGGTCGGCAAGTTCGTCGAATTCTTCGGCGAGGGTCTCAGCGCCCTGACGATCGCCGATCGCGCGACGCTCGGGAATATGTGTCCCGAGTACGGCGCCACGGTCGCGATCTTCCCGATCGATCACATGACGCTGGACTATCTGCGTTTGACGGGGCGCGACGATGCCCAGGTGGCGCTCGTCGAGCAGTACGCGATGGCCCAGGGCCTCTTCCGCACGTCAGGAAGTCCAGATGCCATCTACTCGGAAGTGATCGAGTTGAACCTCGGCTCCATCGAACCGAGCCTGGCCGGACCGAAGCGTCCCCAGGACCGCGTGTCGCTCTCGAACGCCAAGACGGCGTTTCAAGCCGCACTGCCGTCGATGCAGATGCCAGCGAAGGGATCCGGCGGCGCTGCCGTGGCGGCGCGATCGGCGGTGGCGGTCGCGGAGCCGGCAGTGGCGACGCTGGATCACGGCGCCGTCGTCATTGCCGCGATTACCAGCTGCACGAACACGTCGAATCCGAGCGTGATGATCGGTGCCGGGCTGGTGGCGAAGAAGGCCGTGGAGCGCGGCCTCACGCGGCGGCCATGGGTCAAGAGCAGCCTGGCGCCTGGCTCGAAAGTTGTGACCGAGTATCTCGACGCCGCAGGCCTGACGCCCTATCTCGATCAACTGGGGTTCAATCTCGTCGGATATGGCTGCACCACGTGCATCGGGAACAGCGGTCCGCTGCCGGAAGAGATCGCAGCCACCGTTCGCGAGAAGAGTCTCGTCGTGTGCTCGGTGCTGAGCGGCAATCGCAACTTCGAGGGCCGCATTCAGCAGGACGTCCGCGCCAACTATCTGGCGTCGCCGCCGCTCGTCGTGGCGTACTCGCTGGCCGGCTGGATCACCACCGACATCACCACCGAGCCGCTCGGACATGACCCGTCGGGTCGTCCTGTGTATCTCAAGGACATCTGGCCCACCGAGCACGAGCTTCAAGAGACGATGCTCAAGGCGGTGACGGCGGACATGTTCCGCCGCAGCTACAGCGATGTGTTCCGTGGTGATGAGCGGTGGCAGGGTCTGCCGGTGCCAGAGGGCAGCGTCTTTGCCTGGGATGCGGCGTCCACCTACGTCCGCAAGCCGACGTTCCTCGAAGGCATGACGATGGATCCGGCGCCGCTGACCGATATCGCCGGCGCGCGCGTGTTGGCGGTCCTTGGCGATAGCGTGACGACCGATCACATTTCTCCCGCGGGCTCGATCAAAGCAGACAGCCCGGCAGGGAAGTATCTGATCGAGAAGGGCGTCAAGCCGTCGGACTTCAACTCCTACGGAGCGCGCCGCGGGAATCACGAGGTGATGATGCGCGGGACGTTTGCCAACGTCCGCCTGCGCAACCTGATGGCACCGGGGACCGAGGGCGGCTGGACGCGGTATCAACCGACCGGCGAGCAGATGACGATTTACGATGCCTCCGTTGCGTATCAGCTCGCGGGCGTTCCGCTGCTCGTCTTCGCTGGTAAGGAATACGGCTCGGGATCATCACGCGACTGGGCGGCCAAGGGCACGTACCTGCTCGGCGTGAAGGCCGTGATTGCTGAATCGTTCGAGCGGATCCATCGCAGCAACCTGGTGAACATGGGCGTGCTGCCGCTGCAGTTCAAGCTGGGCGACAACGCGGCCTCGCTGAAGATCACTGGTACAGAATCATTCAGGCTGGTTGGCGTGGCGAGCGGCCTCAAACCGCGTGGCGATTTGCTGATCATCGCGACGGAGGCCGACGGCTCGACCCGCGAGTTCACGGTCACGGTCCGCATCGACACGCCGGAGGAGTTGGTTGCCTTCAAGCACGGCGGCATACTCCCGTACGTGGTACGGCAGCTGGTCGGGAGGTCGTAAGGTCAAAGGGCAAAGGGCAAAGGGCAACCTTCGCCCTCGCCTTTGACCTTTGACATTTGCCCTTTGACCTGAGTCACACTTCTCCCATCTCAGTGTCTTTCCTTCAGAGCAGCATCAATGAACGCGCTGGCTGATCTGGTCGTCGCCGCACAGGCGGGAAACGTCGAGGCGTATGGCCGGCTGGTCCACGCCACGCAGACGATGGCCTACGCCGTTGCGCTCAGCGTGCTGAAGGACTCGACGGCCGCGCAGGACGCGGTGCAGCAGGCCTATCTGCGCGCGTTCCGCCGGCTCGGCGACCTGCTGGATCCGGCCACGTTTGCCGGCTGGCTTCGTCGCATCGTGATCACGTCGGCCCTGAACATGCGGCGGGCCCACCGACAGACGTTCCTCCGTCTGGACGATGTGGCGGACGTTCCGATCCTGGACGAAGCAGAGACGCGGTGGTCCGAAGCGCAGCGTCAGCGCTTGTCGAGTGCGCTGCTGACGCTGACGCCGGAGGAGCGGCAGCTCTGTGATCGGCGGTATCACGGCCGCTGGAGCACCGCGCGACTCGCCGCCAACGCCGGTGTCGATGACAGCGCGATGCGCAAGCGCCTGCAGCGCATCCGCGACAAGTTGCGCAAGGAGATGGAAGTGGCTGAACAACGCGGAATCAGACCCGATGACATCCGGCCCGACCTGCCCGCCAAGGTCGTCGAACTGCTGGCGCGGCCCACACTCACGGATCTGCCGGAAAACCCGGTCGGCAAGATGCTCGATCTGCTTCGCTCGGCGTACCCCGAGTTCGCCGAGCAGGAGATCCCTGAGCTCGTCGATCTCGCCGCGGCGAAGAAGACGATCGCCAACGACGCGATGTACATCGAGCCGGACGAGCTTCATCGCGTGGACGACAGCCGGATCCTGCGCTACGACCTGACGCTGCCATTGCTCTTGACGGTGCGCTACGAGGGACGACCGCTCCGGATCTGGGCCGCCGGCAAGTGCTATCGCCTCTGTCAGCAGGACGCCATGCATCTCGAAGCGTTCCATCAGGCGGAGGTCATGTGGCTGGACGAGCGGTCACGCCTCGATCCGTGGCAAATGACCGGCCGCGTGCTGCGATCCGTCGATCAGGCGCTGCCCGGCCGTACGGTGAAGATTGTGCCAACCGAGTACGCGATGTGCAGTCAATCGTGGGAGCTGGAGGTGGACGAAGACGGCCACTGGTCCGAGGTTCTCGCCTGGGGCGTCTTCAGCGACCGCATCGTCAGTCATCTCGGCGGCGATCCGAAGAAGCACATCGCCGTGGGCGTCGGCTACGGTCTCGAGCGCATCGCGATGCTGCGCTATGGCATTGACGATGCCCGCAAGATCGACGTCGCCAGTGTGGCGTAAGCAGGGGCGACGCATGCGTCGCCCGGGTAGTGCGTAACGTTCGTACTTCTCGACCGATCGATTCGGCACATTCCGCAACCAGTCGCGCCATCACGCGTGAAAGATGGCGCGATTCCTCATGACCGGGCCCTGGCACTTCGCCTGCACCGGGTCGCGTCATGAAACGAGACGATCCAGACGGCATCGACGACCGCGCCTATCGCTTCTTCTGCGACGTGGTGGCGTTTGTCGAAACGGTTCCCATCGGACCAACGACGAGCCGAATCATCGGGCGGCTGGTGGACGCGGCGGGCTCGATCGGGAGCAATCGCGAGGAAGCGCTCAGCCGCTCCTCGACGCGCGAGTTCCTGCACTTCAACGAGATCTCACTCCTCGGCGCGAGCGACTCCGTCCGCTGGCTGCGCGCGTGCGCGGTACGGCGGCTCGGGTCGCAGGAGAAGTGCCGGCCGCTGGTCGAAGAAGGGCAGCAGCTGATGCGGCTGCTGACCCGCGTCGTGATCCGGGCCAAACGCGAGGACGAGTCAGGCGGGCGCCGCACGGGAACGAACTAAAATCGCCTGATGCTGACCGCTGGCGCGATCAAAGCGAAAGCCGCTGCGCTTGGCTTCGACCTGTGCGGGATCGCGCCGGTGGACAGTTTCCCCGAGCTGGCATTCCTGAATGACTGGCTGGCGAGCGGCTTCGCCGGGGACATGGCGTGGATGGCGCGGACGAAAGAGAAGCGCGCCGATGTTCGGCACGTCGTGGCGGGTGCACGGAGCGTGATCGTCACCGGTACTCTGTACAACACCGATCGCCCGTACTCTTCTGATCTGCCTCCCGAAACGGCGCGAATCTCGCGATATGCCTGGGGTGACGACTATCACGACGTGCTGAAGGCACGGCTGGACGAACTGCTTGCCTGGATGCGCGAGCAGTCGGACGGACCGTTCGACGCACGCGCGTACGTGGATACGGGGCCTGTGCAGGAACGTGTCTATGCGCAGTACGCCGGGCTCGGATGGATCGGTAAGAACACCTGTCTGATCAATTCGGAACTCGGCTCCTGGCTGTTCTTAGGCGAGATCATCTGCACGCTCCCACTCGAACCGGATACGGAGGGACTCGAACAGTGCGGCAGTTGCACCCGCTGCCTCGAGGCGTGCCCAACGGGAGCGCTGGTTGAGCCCGGTGTGCTGGACTCGAACCGCTGCCTCTCGTACCTCACGATCGAGCTTCGTACCGAAATCCCCGACGGCTATCGACGTGCACTCGGCACTCACGTCTACGGGTGCGACATCTGTCAGGAGGTCTGTCCCTATAACCGTCCGGCGCCGCGATCCGATGCCGGCGAGTGGCAGCCGCGCACCGGACTCGACCTGCCTCGTCTCGTGGATCTGTGGCGGCGGCCAGATGCCGAGCTTCGTCAGATGACGAAGGGAGGTCCGATGACTCGAGCCAAGGTCGCCGGACTGCGCCGCAACATCGCCGTGGCCATCGGCAACAGCGGCGATGCCGCGGCCATCGAGGCCCTCGACAGTGAAAGCGCCGACCGGCCCTCGCTCGCGGATGCGCTTGTTCGAACGCATGTCGCGTGGGCCCAGAGCCAAAAGCCCAAAGCCTAGAGCGCAAAGCTCAAATTCGTCGGGTATGATCATCGCGACGGAGGTGACCATGACGTCACGACGGACCGCCTGGGTCGGAGTGGTTCTGTCTTTCGTGATAGCGATGGCCGTGACGGCCGCCGCGCATCATTCATTCGCGGTGTTCGACCACACGCGGACCCTGACGATTCGCGGAACGGTGACGAAGTTTCAATGGACGAACCCGCACGGGTTCCTCGAAGTGGATGTGCCGCAGCCGGACGGAACGAGGAAGCACTTCAGCATCGAGTTGACCAGCATCAACATGATGCAGCGCGTCGGCTGGCGGTCGAACATGATCAAGGCGGGCGACAAGGTGACGGCAGTCGTGGCGCCGCTCTTGAGCGGCGAACCGGTCGGTCTGGGCCTCGAGGTCACCATGGCGGACGGCACGACAAAAGCGCTCCCAGTGCCAAATGCTGCGAGCTTCAAGCGAACGACCGAGACGCAGTGAGGCGATGATGAAAGCCCGTAATCTCATCTGGTTGCTGGTGCTCGTCGCGCCGATCGTCGCACTCTCGGAACAGTGGGTGGCGTGGGCACAGAGCAAGCCGGCCGCAGCCGCGCCCGACATCACTGGATCCTGGGAGCGTCACGGCTTCGGACCAGGTGCGCGCGGCGGTGGGGCGCGCGACGCGACGATTCCGCCGCCGGCGCCGCAGCCGCAGCTCAAGCCGCAGTATGCGAAGGAGTGGCAGGACCGCGTCATGGCCGTGCGCGCTGCCGACGCGAAGGGGGAGCCGCTCGCCACCAACTACACTGACTGCCTGCCCGACGGCATGCCGACGATGATGGGTGCGATGTTCCCGATGGAGATTCTGCAAAGCCGCGGACAGGTCACGATCATCGAAGAGGCCTTTACGCAGGTGCGCCGCATCTTGATGGACAAGCCGCAGAAGTCGTTCGAGGACGTCGAGCCGGGTTTCTACGGGCACTCGGTAGGAAAGTGGGAAGGCGATACGCTGGTTGTCGATACGATCGGTATCAAGGAGAGCGTCCGCTTCCAGAACATGCCGCACTCCCCGCAAATGCGGATCAAGGAACGCCTGAAGCTGGTGTCGCCGACCGTCCTCTGGAACGAGATCACGATCGACGATCCGGTGGTACTCGAGAAGCCGCACACCTATACCGTCGCCTATCGCCGTATGCCGGACTACACCCTGCTCGAGTACATCTGCGAGGACAACCGCGAGTACGCCGACGACAAGGGACGCCAGAAGATTCGCGTGAACTGAACATGTCTGGACCGGCGCCCATTCTCCTGCTGTCGATGCCGCAGATGGCGGATCCCAACTTCGCGCGAAGTGTGGTCCTGCTGTGCGACTACACCGAGCGCGGAGCCTTCGGGCTCATCGTCAACCGACAGATGGACGAGTTCGCCCACGCTGTCGTCAAGACCGATCCCAAGGTGCACGTGGATCCCGACCTGCGTCTCTTCGTTGGCGGCCCGGTGGATGCGCACAGCACGTGGATCGTGATGGCGGAGTCGCAGGGCCCCGATGACGAGCAGCGCGAGGTCTGTCCTGGTGTGCTGCTTTCCGTCTCGCGTCGTCTGACACTCGAACTGCTGCAGTCGCCGCCCTCGAGTCGCGCGCGCGTCGTCGTCGGCTGCTCCGTGTGGGGACCTGGCCAGCTCGATGCCGAGATCGCCGAGTCCTCGTGGCTGACGATGGATGTGGATCCGTCGCTCATCTTCGGAGTGCCTCCGGAGCAGATGTGGGAGACGGCGATTCGACGTCTCGGAACCGACCCGGCGAAACTGCAAGTGAGCTCCGGAGTGCATTGATTGAGACTGCTCACGATTCTCGTTTCGAGTCTCGCGCTCGTGACCGCATGCAGCCGCGAGACCACACAACCAGCCGTGCCAACGCAGACCACAACCACCGCTCCAGCCGCCGACTCTGAAACCAAGAAGCTCGAGGCGATGGCGGCGCGTTTTGCGCCCGTCGATCTCACCGCTGACGTGTCCAAGCTGCCGCCGAACGAGCGGCAGGCACTGGCCAAACTCGTCGAGGCCGCCAAGGTCTTCGACACGCTGTTCCTGCGTCAGGTCTGGGAAGGCAACGAGACGATGCTGTTGGACCTGGCGCGCGACAATTCGCCGCTCGGTCAGGCGCGCCGGCATTACTTCTTGATCAACAAAGGACCGTGGTCCCGGCTCGATCAGAACGAAGCGTTCGTCGCTGGTGTTCCGCCAAAGCCGCCGGAAGCGAACTTCTATCCGGCCGGTGCGAAGAAGGAAGACGTCGAAGCGTGGCTGAAAGGACTCTCACCCGCCGAGCGGACGAAGGCGATTGGGTTCTTCACCACCATCCGTCGTGGCGCGGACGGCAAGTTCATGTCGGTGCCGTACTCGCTCGAGTATCAGGGCGAGATCGCGCATGTCACGAAGTTGCTCCGCGAGGCGGCGTCCCTCACCACGCAGCCCACGCTGAAGAGCTATCTCGAGAAACGCGCCACCGCACTCCTGAGCAACGACTACTACGACAGCGACATCGCCTGGATGGGACTCGACGCCAGCATCGAGCCGACCATCGGGCCGTACGAGACGTACGAGGACGAATGGTTCGGATACAAGGCCGCGTTTGAGGCGTTCATCACGCTGCGCGACGATGCCGAGACGCAGAAGCTGGCGCGATTCAGCTCTGAGTTGCAGGAGATTGAGGACAACCTGCCGATCGATCCGAAGTATCGCAATCCGAAGCTTGGCGCGGCCGCGCCCATCCGCGTCGTCAACACCGTGTTCTCGTCAGGCGACGGGAATCGCGGGGTGCAGACTGCGGCCTACAACCTGCCCAACGATGAGCGCGTGATCACTGAGAAGGGCTCGAAGCGGGTGATGCTGAAGAACAACCAGGAAGCAAAGTTCCGTCTGGTGCTTCAGCCGATCAGCAACGTGGCCCTCGCCGCCGACGATCGCAAGCACCTCTCGTTCGACGCCTTCTTCACCCATATCCTGATGCACGAGCTGATGCACGGTCTTGGTCCGCACAACATCACGGTGGGCGGCCGGGCAACCAACGTTCGGCAGGAGTTCAAGGACACCTACAGCACGATCGAAGAGGCCAAGGCCGATATCTCGGGGCTGTTCGCGCTGCAGTTCCTCGTCGATCGCGAGAAGCTCGACAAGTCGTTCAACGACACGATGTACACCACCTACCTCGCGTCGATGTTCCGCTCGATTCGCTTCGGTATCACCGAGGCGCACGGCCGCGGCGTCGCGATTCAGCTCAATTACTTCCTCGACAACGGCGGCGTCACCGTCGCTCAGGACGGGACCTTCGCGGTCAACGCCGAGCGCATCAAGAAGAACGTGACCGACCTGACACGCGACATCATGACGATGCAGGCGACCGGCGACGCGCAGGCAGGGAAGCAGATGCTCGAGAAGCTGGGGGTCGTCCGGCCGCAGGTGCAGGCCGTGCTCGACCGGCTGAAGGACGTCCCGGTAGACATCGAGCCGCGCTTCGTCACCGCCGATCAGCTCCTACGACCGTAGAGCGGAGCCTTTAGCCTCCGCTGTCTACGACCGCAGACCGAAGACCGTAGACCAAAGACCGCTTATAATCCGGCCACTTCTTTCAGGAGGCTTCCTGTGCGAAAAGGCCGGGCAATCCTATTACTGGCCGTCTTCACGACGGCGGGTCTTCTCGTCGCGCGCGAGCTGGCCGGGCAGGCGCGGCACACCGTGCAGGCACCGTACTTCGAGGTCGATCCGTTCTGGCCGAAGCCGCTGCCGAATCATTGGGTGCTCGGCTCGTCGATCGGCGTCTCGGTGGACGAGCGCGATCACGTGTGGATGATCCATCGCGGCTCGGCGACGCTGGCCGACAAGGAGAAGGCGCTCGAGACCAAGTTGTCGGACGAATGCTGCGGTGCGGCGCCGCCGGTGCTCGAGTTCGACGCTGACGGCACGCTGGTCGGGCATTGGGGCGGTCCGGGCACCGGGTACGAATGGCCGACCTCGAATCACGGCATCACGGTCGATCACAAAGGCAACGTCTGGATAGGCGGCAACGGCCCTGGCGATTCGCAAGTGCTCAAGTTCAGCAAGGCTGGAAAGTTCCTGCTGCAGGTGGGCAAGGCGAACGCGCGGCTCGGTGCGATGAAGGACGGCAAGCCGACCTATGCCGGCGGCAGCAATGACCCGATTTCGTTCGGACGCGTCGCGAAGATCTTCGTCGATCCCTCCGCGAACGAGGCATATCTCGCCGACGGCTATTTGAACAAGCGCGTCGCGATCATCGATGCCGACTCGGGCAAGCTCAAACGCTACTGGGGCGCGTACGGGAACAAGCCGGACGACACCGACCTTGGTCCGTATAAGCCCGACGCCACGCCAGCGCAGCAGTTCCGCACGCCGGTGCACTGCGCCGATCTCTCGAACGACGGTCTCGTCTACGTGTGCGATCGTCCGAACAACCGGATCCAGGTGTTCAAGAAAGACGGCACCTTCGTCAAGGAAGCGTTCTACGCGAAGAACAGCCAGGGCGACGGCGCGGTGTTCGACATCGCGTTCTCGAAGGATCCGGCGCAGACGTATCTCTACATGGCCGACGGCAACAACATGAAGATTCGCATTCTGCGGCGTGACACGCTCGAAGAGCTCACCAGCTTCGGCGACGGCGGACGTCAGCCCGGACAGTTCTACGCCGTCCACAGCATCGCCGTCGATTCGAAGGGCAACCTCTACACGACGGAAACCTACGAAGGGAAGCGCCTGCAGAAGTTCGTCTACAAAGGGCTCCGCAACGTGACGCGCAAGGAGCAGGGGACCGTATGGCCTCGATGAAAACCTGTCTGTTCGCAATTGCGCTCGTGTTCGTTGCGGCCGGTCCGCAGGACCGGTCCTACGCGCAAGGAGATACGAGCGGCGAATGGCGTACCTACGGGGCGGACCTCGCGAGCACGCGCTACCGGCCGTTCGATCAGATCAACAAGGACAACTTCAATAACCTCGAGGTCGCCTGGCGGTTCAAGACCGACAACCTCGGACCGCGGCCGGAGTTCAATTTCCAGTCCACGCCGTTGATGGTCGGCGGCTGGATCTACACGACGGCCGGCACGCGCCGCGCCGTCGTCGCGCTCGATGCGGCGACCGGCGAGATGAAGTGGATGCACAGCGAAGACGAGGGCAAGCGTGGCGAAGAAGCGCCACGGCTGCTCTCGGGGCGCGGCCTCGCCTACTGGTCCGATGGACGATCGGCGCGGATCATCTACGTCACGCCCGGGTACCGCATGAAGGCGCTCGACGCGAAGACCGGCGCGCCGATCATGTCCTTCGGCAAGAACGGCGTCGTCGATCTGAAGCTCGATGACGACCAGACGATGGATCTGATCACGGGCGACATCGGGCTGCACGCCGCGCCAGTGATCGCAAGAGACGTCATCATCGTCGGCGCAGCGCACACCGAGGGCAGCCGTCCCGAGAGCCGGCGCAACGAGAAGGGCTACGTGCGCGGCTTCGACGTGCGCACTGGCAAGCGACTGTGGATCTTCCACACCATCCCAGAGCCTGGTGAGTACGGCAGCGATACGTGGGAGCAGGACTCGGAGTCCTACACCGGCAACGCCGGCGTGTGGGCGCAGATCAGCGTGGACGAAGAGCTCGGGACGGTCTTCCTGCCCGTCGAGATGCCGACGGGCGACTATTACGGCGGCCATCGTCCAGGCGCGGGACTGTTCGGCGAGAGTCTCGTGGCGGTTGATCTCAGGACCGGCAAGCGCAAGTGGCACTACCAGTTCATTCAGCACGGCATTTGGGACTGGGACCTGCCATGCGCAGCGATCCTCGCCGACGTGGCCATCGACGGTCGCATGCGCAAGGTCGTCATGCAGCCAACCAAGCAGGGCTGGCTCTACGTCTTCGATCGCGTGACCGGTGAACCGATCTGGCCGATTGAAGAGCGGAAGGTCGAGCAGTCGGACGTGCCGATGGAGAAGTCGTGGCCGACGCAGCGCTTCGTGACGAAGCCGCCGGCGTACGAACGGCAAGGCGTCGCCATCGACGATCTGATCGACTTCACGCCTGAGCTCAGAGCCGAAGCCGTGAAGCTCGTCTCGAGATTCAAGATCGGTCCCATCTTTACGCCACCGGTCGTGAGCAAGTGGCCAGGACCACTCGCGACGCTGATGCTGCCCGACGCGACCGGCGGTGCGAACTGGCAGGGCGGTTCGTACGATCCCGAGACGGGGACCTTCTACATCTTCACGAATACGAACGTCGCCGCGCTCGGGCTGGTGCCAGGGTCGGAGCGTCCCAACAAGCCGTCAGACATGGCCTACGTGCGCGGGCAGACCGCCGATCCCGCGAACCCCAAGGCACCGGCGATTCCGACGACGGTTCAGGGCCTGCCGCTGATCAAGCCACCGTACGGTCGCATCACGGCGATCGATCTGCACAAGGGTGACCTGCTCTGGCAGGTACCGCACGGCGACACACCGGACAATGTTCGCAATCACCCGATGCTGAAAGGGCTGCAGATCCCAAGGACCGGACGACCGGGCCGCATCGGCACGCTTGTCACGAAATCGCTGGTGATTGCCGGTGAAGGCGGCGTCGTCACGATGGCCGATGGACGCCGCGGCGCGATGCTGCGGGCCTACGACAAGCGCACCGGCCAGGACGCGGGCGCGGTGTACATGCCGGCGCCCCAGACGGGCTCGCCGATGACCTACCTGCTGAACGGCAAGCAGTACATCGTCGTCGCCATCAGCAGCCAGAACTTCCCAGGAGAGCTGATCGCCTTCAGACTGCCGGCGAATTAAACTCATTACATGAAGAGACTCCTGCTGGCGCTTGTGTGCCTGGCGCCAGCCATCCTCAGCGCGCAGGGGCCGGAGCGTTTTTCCGGCCCGTCGTCACAAACGCTCGCACAACTCACTGGCGACTACTGGGAGTGGCGGTTGGCTGCGCAGCCCGAGTTGGCGACTCGCGTTGGCCGCACGGAACACAACGATCGCTGGCGCGACTTATCAAAGGCGGCACGCGATCGGCAGCGCAGCGATCGCGAAGAGTTCCTGCAGAAGGCGATGTATCTGTCGCCGGGCAATCTCAATCCTACGGATCTGGTGACCTCGCTGCTGATGGAGCACGAGTTGCGCACGCAGCTCGAAGCGCAGGACTACTTGAACCTGGTTCAGGTCGTCTCGCAGTCTGACGGCGTCCACAACGAGGTCTTCAACGTCGTCGATCAGATGCCGTCACGGACGGTCAAGGACTACGAGAACATCGTTGCGCGATTGCGTAAGCTGCCCATCTACATTGATCAGTCGATCGATCTGATGAAGGAGCAGCTCGGGGCTGGACTCGCGCAGCCGGCGATCGTCGTAGACCTCACCCTCGATCAGCTCGCGGCGCAGAGCAAGCCGTCGGCGGCGGAGTCACCGTTGCTCATCGCGTTTCGACGGTTTCCATCCGATATTCCCGCGGCCGATCGGGAACGACTGCAATCGCAGGCCTACGGCGCCTACGACCAGCAGTTCGTGCCGAGCTGGAGGAAGCTGGAAACGTTTCTGCGCAGCACTTACCGCAAGCAGGCGCGGCCGCAGACCGCGGTGACCACGGTGCCGAACGGGCGCGCCGCGTATGCGGCGTTGATTCACGCCTACACGACGACGCGAATGACGGCCGAGCAGATTCATCAACTCGGTCTGCAGGAAGTGGCGCGGATCGAAAAAGAGATGGAGCGGCTGGCGCGCGCCGATGGCTTCGCCGGCCCAGTCACCGAGTACGAGAAACAACTCGGACAGCGGCCCGGGATGCGCTTCACCTCGCAGGCAGAGATGACGCAGTACGCGCGCGAGGTGCTGACGCGTCTGCAGCCGGCGCTGCCCAAGCTGTTCCTGCGCGTGCCGAAGATGAAGGTAGACGTCCGGCCGATTCCCGCCGATCGCGAGGCGTCAACCGCTTCGAACTACACCGCCGGAACGGCTGACGGCACACGGCCGGCGTGGTTCAACATGAACACCTACCGGCCGCAGGAGCAGGTGAAGTACCGCACCGAAGCGCTCGTGCTGCACGAGACGGTGCCCGGGCATCACCTGCAGATTGGCATCGCCCGCGAACTGCAGGGCCTGCCCGAGTTCCGCAAGGTATTCACCGCCGCAGCGTTTTCCGAAGGCTGGGGACTGTACGCCGAATCGCTGGGAGCCGAGCTGGGCGTCTACGCCGATCCGACGACGAAGTTCGGCCAGCTGGCGAGTGAGCAGTTCCGGGCGGTGCGGCTCGTTGTCGATACGGGTCTGCATGCCATGGGCTGGTCTCGCGACCGTGCGCGCGAGTATTTCTCGCTGCACGTGCCTGGCCAATCGCTGGCCGAGGTCGATCGTTACATCGCACGGCCGGGCCAGGCGCTGGCCTACAAGCTCGGCGAGTTGAAGATCAAAGAGCTCCGGCGCCGCGCCGAGCAGGCGCTGGGGCCCCGCTTCGACATCCGGCAATTCCACGACGTCGTGCTGAGGAGCGGGACGCTGCCGCTCGATCTGTTGGAAGACCAGGTCAACGCGTACATCGCCGCCGCTCGATAGCCGCTATCGGCTGCGCCGATAGCCGCTATCCTCTACCGACGATAGCGGCGTCGATATCGACTGTGGGAATAAGTTCACGAACACGAGGACCGGCCATCCGTTCGGATTTCGCGAAAATGCCCACAAACAATCGATTTCGGTGTATCCTCGCCGGAGTCGCGGAAGGCACTACGGACGGGTCTTCCTGACGAAGAATTCAGATAGTCTTCAGAACCATTTCCGGCTTAAGTCGGCTACGATTTTTGTTGCGAAAGCACGGGTTCTTGTCAGGGGAGGAACCACATTATGAAGCGTCTGCTGGTAATCGGCCTTGTCGCGGCAGCGAGCCTCGTTGGCGCGCAGGCATACGCCCATCACTCCTTCGCCGCCACCTACCTGGAAGATCAGACGGTGACGATCGAGGGTGA